>Ga0209572_1000605_pt1 | contig 46560 bp, 45 predicted proteins | sample EBPBio232012_DNA_FD_185867 | JGI IMG/M metagenome (GOLD analysis project Ga0209572, IMG submission 185867) | Wastewater treatment Type I Accumulibacter community from EBPR Bioreactor in Madison, WI, USA - Reactor 1_1/23/2012_ DNA (SPAdes)... | ecosystem: Engineered > Bioreactor > EBPR >...
TGGTTATATCGCGACAAACTTCTTCGCGGGATCAAGTACCGGACAAATCAGCAACTGGATGATGTTGCCCACGGCAACCCTGAACAATGGCGATACGCTCTCGTTCTTCACCCGAACTGCCACTCACGATTTCTCGGATCGACTTCAGGTTCGACTCAGCACGAGCGGAAACAGCACAACGGCGTCGGCGTTCAGCACTGTGCTCCTTGATATCAACCCGACGGAACTGCAGACCGGATACCCGCTGGCCTGGACGCAATTTACGGTCACCCTCTCCGGGCTCACCGGCCCGACGAGTGGGCGCCTTGCCCTCCGGTATTTCGCCGAAGACATCACAACCTCCGGGAACTTCATCGGAATTGACACTCTGAGCTACCAAGCGGTGCCGGAGCCGACCACCATGGCGCTGCTCGGCCTGGGTGCCGCCGCGATGCTGAAGCGTCGCAAGAAGTAACCCTTCCGCGAATTCCTTATCTTGAATAAATTCGGGCTCGCTGAATCCAGCGAGCCCGTTTTTTTTTTGCTGCGGAGCACAGAGGGCTAGCACATGTGGAATTCCGGAGCGGATCCAAGAAGTTGGAGTGCCAGTGTGCACGCCCAGGCAAAGTGCCCGGCCTCAAGAACCGCGACTCCTCCCATCTTTTCAAAGTGCTTGACCAGCACCGCGTTTTGCTCGATGCTCAATGGACAATCATAGATGGTGCAGAACGCGGCAACGATGGCCTCGATCGACTGCGGATTGCGCTTCTTGATCTCGCTGGTCACGTACTGCATGGGGAGATCGGGGAGCCATTGTTCTTTTCCGTCATTTTCAACCCGATAGTAGGTGTGGACGCCGGTGAATCGCTTGCGCTGAATGAGTGTATTCGTGCTGATCCAGCCCTTGCCCCAGTCCCATCCGGCCACCGTTTGGGGGAAGAAGAGGTTCATGCCGCACTCGCTGAGGTAGTACATGATCGCGCTGGTGGACCCCATGATGTCCTCGGGAATCGGAGTGGATTTGGTGTTCTCCTTGGGAAACTCGCGCAGAATCCGTTCACGAGAGTTCTGCGCGCGGACGATTCCCACGACATAGTCGACCGGGTTCTTGACGAGATTGCGAACGCATTTCTCGCTCCAGAACTCGTCCATCTTTGCCATGCTGCGCAGGGTTTCGAGGATGCTGCCATCGTGGGCAAGGAATTTCTTCGCGAGCTTTTCGACGGTTTCCGGCTCGGGACTCGAATAAGCGAACCATTCCCAGAGCTTGCCGCAGATGTAACGGGCGGTTTGGGGGTGCTTGCTGAGCATCGCCACGACGTCGGCGGAGGATTCCACGGTCTGACCGAGAACGCTCTTCGGCCCGGGGATGTGCACGGAGTCGGCGTAGATGGCAAAAACACCCGGCGTATCGTGCTTGATGATGTGGTTCATCCGCTCGGTGTTTTCCTGACCCATGCGCCAGAAGGCGTCGTAGTGGGAGTGCCCGGTGAGCGCTCGCGCGATCTCCTTGATGTCTTTTTCGGTGTAATTGCCTTCGCCGAGGGTGTAGAGCTCCAGGAGTTCGCGCGCGAAGTTTTCGTTCGGGGTCGCGCGGCTGATCATCTCCACGTTGAGCTGCCGCATCAAGGCGACGTTGGTCATCATCGAGGTGAGGATGTCTTTGAATTTGCCGCCTGGATTTTTGCGGATGGTTTCCAGGTAGTCCATCATGGCGATCCCGTGCTCCACATCCTCTTCGTTGACCGCGAAATGGTCGTGCCAAAAGAGCGCGAGTTTCTCCTTCAGAGGCGTCTTCGTGACGGCCATCTGGAGAATCCAGTGGAGGCGGAATCGGTAGCCGCCTGGCTCAGCTTCTTCGTCTTTTTTGAAGGCCCATTGGGGGACAAATCCGATGTCTTTGCTCGCGGAAAAATCGAGGAGACGGCTGAGGGCTCCATCGGGTCCGAGAGGCACATATTCTTCCATCTCGGGCAAGCTCGCTCCGAAGCCGAATCGGCGGAGCAAGTGGGCGACCTTCTGACGATCTGTGAGCGCCATGACTCTATTATAGGGGCATTCCGGGGAGTTCAAACACTTGGGCGAATCGATTCGACAAAATGCCTGACTTTTCAGGTTTTCAGGCCCCGGGCCAGGGTTCTTTCCAAGTGATTTCGATGATCCGCGCGCCTATCAGAAAGGCTACACATTCTTGACCAACCGCGACATCCGCGGCAGCCGCCGTGAGGGCGAGAAAGGTGCGCTCCTTCCCCGACTCTTCGCGGACAATGAGATAGCGACGGGCCCCTGGAGGGAGGTTGTCGAAGTTCCCCACATAGTGGGCCATGCCGTCGTCGATGAACATCTTTTTGGCGACCCGGAACTTGAGGCGGTAGCCGAACCATCGCGGCCCAATTCCCCAGCAATAGATGGCGGCGAAGAGTCCAGCCATGAGAACCGCAAGAGTTGCGAGAAAGTACAGGAGAATCCACCCCAGCGAGATAATGAGGGCGATCATGCGTCGGGATCCGGCGGGGTCAGCGGGGAGTGGAGTTCGGTGAGGCGAGAGCCCAGGGCTCGACCCCGAAACACCGTCCCGGGTGCGAGAAGGCCATAGACCTCGGGCGAAGTTGCGACTTCATCGCTGTGCCCGGCGGCGGTTTGGAAGCGTACGTAGAACCTCGCGCCTTCCGACACATACTCGGGAACTCCAAAGTGCTGCGTACCTTGGTAATCGACAAATCGCTCCGAGACGGTTCCGTTGACGATGCTCCCCATCCAGCGAGGGCCGACGCCGAACGCGATGACGAGCCCCGTGCCGAGCGAGATCAGGGTCGTGACGATCCCCCCGTAAAAGACCGCCGGGTAGAGGAAATTGAAGGTTGCGTTCTTCTTTCGTATCCTCTCACGCTTGGTGGCCCGTTCCTCTGCTGTATCGTTGCTGTCTACACGGTAGGGCGCGTCACTCGTGAATCTTGTTGACCGCTTGGAGGTGAGGTACTCGGGGTCGAAGTGACCAAGAAGCTGAGGGGCCAGTGCGGTCAAAAATATTCCGGTTACGAGTCCACCCCCTACCGCGATGCTCCAGCGATCCAAACGCATCCTTGCCGTAGTATGGTTCATCCAGCGAATCCCAGGAAAGGGGTGTCCGGTTCGGTATGCTCTCACGCTACAACGGAGTTGCAATGTCGGTACTGGTCAACAAAGATACAAAGGTGATTGTCGCGGGAATGACGGGGAAGGAAGGGAGCTTCCACACCGAGCAGATGATCAAGTACGGCACGAAAGTGGTCGCGGGTGTGACACCGGGTAAGGGTGGAACCGAGCTGTTCGGCGTGCCGGTGTTCAACACGATGGAAGAAGCCGTCGCCAAAACCGGCGGCGATGCGGTGATCGTCTTCGTTCCTGCGCCGTTCGCGGCTGATTCCGTTTTGGAAGCCGAGGAGGCGGGGGTTCCGTTCATCACCCTGATTACCGAGGGCGTGCCCATCGCCGACATGACCCGGGTGGCGAACAAGATCAAGGCCAACGGCAGATCGATTCTGCTCGGGGGCAACTGCGCGGGGATCATCACTCCGGAAGAGTGCAAGATGGGAATCATGCCCGGGCACATCTTCAAGAAAGGCCCGATCGGCATGGTCAGCCGCTCTGGCACCTTGACTTACGAAGTGGCGTGGGAGCTCACCCGAGCTGATCTTGGTCAATCCACCTGCGTCGGCATCGGCGGTGATCCGATCATTGGCACTCGATTTGTGGACGCGCTTGAGATGTTCGAGAATGATCCAGAGACCAAGGCGGTTGTCATGATCGGCGAGATCGGCGGAACGGACGAAGAGAAGGGTGCGGAGTTCATCAAGCACCACATGTCCAAGCCGGTGGTGAGCTTTATCAGCGGTCGAACGGCTCCTCCGGGCAAGCGCATGGGGCACGCTGGGGCGATTATCAGCGGCAAGCTGGGAACGCCGCAAAGCAAGGTCGATGCGTTGCTCGATGCAGGCGCGAAGGTGGCGGACACGACAAGCCAAGTCGCGGATCTCGTGCGTGCCTCGCTCGTGGCTGCAGGCGTTTGACGCTTTTTGAGTAAGTAGGGAAACGGCGTGGGGGTGCTGCCTCTGCGCCGTTCTCTTTTTTGGGCCCCCGGCGGCCGTCCTCCTCTTCGAGGAGGACGGATTTCCCCCTCCCGACCCTTCGGGCCACCCTCCCCCGACGGGAGTCGGTGGCGGGCGAGTACAAAAAGCTTACGCCTCTTCCGGGTCAGCGAGACCTTCCCTCAGAATGGGTCGGGGTTTCGCTCTCCAAGCCCACCCCCTTGGAATCGTTCGTCTCAGAGCGATTCGTGAAGGATTTCGCGCATGGTGCGGATGCGGGATCCGGATTCGATTTTTGTGCGGATCGCGGCTTCCCAGTCGGGCCACTGTTCGGGTTTTTCGCCGTGGAGAGTGAGGTTTCGGGCGATGACCTCCGGTGGGCCGGGGAAGACGTGGATCCCGGGTGTGGATGCAGAGAGCGCCGGGAGGGCAAACGCGGCTTGACTGGGTCGCGCCGGTCCGGCGATCCCTCGCAGATTGTGCTCGTGAGCTCGGAGAATCGAGACGGCCTCCTCCCAGGCTTCCTCGGGGTCATCGAGGGGGCCGAGGAGGAGGTCGAGATCGTGGCCTTCGGCGAGGATCCGTTCGATGAGCGCGGGGAGCATCGCCAGGGCCCCGCGTCCGACAAAGAAATGCGCCTTCACCCCAAGAGCGAGGCAGGCTTCCAGGGCCAGAGGCACGGAGGCAGCGAGAGTCGCCACGCGCTTGCGGGGCCACTCAATGAGCTGGATTTCAACATCAAAACGCACCACCAGCCGGGGATCCGGGCTCTGTGGTGCGTCTTGCATGGTCGAGAATTTCGGGGAGTTAGGCGTCTTGAAGGGCGACGATTCCTGGCAGTGCTTTGCCTTCCAGGAACTCTAGGCTGGCGCCGCCGCCCGTGCTGACATGGCTGACCTTGTCCGCGAAGCCGAACTTTTCGACCGCTGCCGCGCTATCGCCGCCGCCGACGATGGTCGTTCCGCCCGATTCGGTGAGGGCCTTCGCGACGCTGATCGTTCCGGCTGCAAAGGCGTCCCACTCAAATACTCCGACCGGGCCGTTCCAGATCACGGTGCCGGCTTTTCGGATGACTTCTGCGAAGAGCTCTTGCGTTTGAGGGCCGATGTCGAGACCCATCTGATCCGCCGGGATGCCGTCGATGGCGACTACCGTTGACGGGGCGTCCGCCTTGAACTCGGGAGCGATGCGGATGTCCACGGGGAGAATGATCTTGTCGCTGTACTCATCAAGAAGCTTTTTGCAGTACTCCAGGCTGTCGGCATCGAGAAGCGAGGTGCCGATTTCATGGCCCTGCGACTTGAAGAATGTGTACGCCATGCCGCCACCGATCACGAGCTGATCGACCTTCGGGAGGAGGGAATCGATGACCTGAATCTTGTCCTTCACCTTCGCGCCGCCCATGATGGCGACGAAGGGGCGCTTGGGATTCTCGAGCGCTTGACCGAGGTAGTTGATCTCCTTCTCGATCAGGAATCCCGCGACGGCGGGGAGGTGGTGGGCCACTCCTTCAGTGGAGGCGTGGGCGCGGTGGGCGGTGCCAAAGGCATCGTTTACATAGAGCTCGGCAAGGCTGGCCAGGCTGGCGGCGAAGGCCGGGTCGTTCTTTTCTTCCTCGGCATAGAACCGCACGTTTTCCAGAAGGACGACATCGCCGTCATTCATTTGGGCGACAGCGGCGGTGACCTCTTCGCCGATGCAGTCGGGGAGAAGGGGCACGCTCTGACCGAGGAGTTCGGAGAGCCGGGTTGCAACGGGAGCGAGGCTAGCACTCGGATCGGGGCCGCCTTTGGGTCGACCGAGGTGGCTGCACAGGATGACGCGCGCGCCGTGCTTCACCAGGTGCTGGATCGTCGGCAGGGAAGCGACGATGCGGTTGTCGTCAGTGATCGCGCCGTTCTCGAGCGGCACGTTGAAGTCACATCGTACGAGGACACGCTTGCCCTGAGCTTGCAGATCGCGGACGGTTTTCTTGCTGAGTGCCATATCGGTTCGGTGAGTTTACCGGGGCGATGTTGTGGGTACGGGATAGGGGCGGGACGCATGAAAAAGCGGGTCTGCCTTTCGGCAGACCCGCAGTCGACGAGCCAAACGAGCTCAGTTTCCAGCGGCTTTGTCGGCGGGCATTCCGCTGACGGGATCCGCTGCCGGTGCTCCGCTGGCTCCCGCTTCGGCGTCTCGACCGCCCCCTTCGCCCATCGGCAGTTCGCCGACGACGACGGTGCCGTCACCGCCCGGAGTTCCGAGGGCTTGCACACCCATAAAGGCGGCTACACCCACCGCGACGATGGCCGCGACAATGGCGAGAGCTTGCTTGGTTTTTTCGTTCATTGCTTAAACGCGTCGTCGTAGTGGAACAGGTTGCGAGTGCGGTTGGTCACGTTGGTGGCAGTCCAGGGGTGGCTGGTGTTGCCCATCGTGGTATCGCGCTTCAGGCCCTTGGCGTGACCATCGGCGAAGCCGTAGTTGATCACGTCGTTGTATGCACCAATCGACATGCGGCCAGCGCCTGGGGAAGCCGAGCACCACGTGAACGAGAGAGCTCTCGGGAAGGTCGGGATCGGTCCGCGCGGGCCGAGATCGTCGGTGTAGTAGCGGTAGTAGGCGAAGCCGTTCTTGTATGACGCGGTCGTCCAGAGCGGATACATGTTGATGGTTTGGGCCGGAGCACCAACCGCCGTCGTCGTCAGAGACGGGCGAGCTTGGGCGGGGGTCCAAGTCGGGGCATTGTAGCCGTGGACGCCGAAGGTTCGGATGTCGTCGTTGCGGTAGTGAGTCCAGCTGAACGAGGTGGTTCCGCCGGTGGGCGTGCCGCAGTCATCACGAGTCACGGAGTCGCTGGGATCCTTTTGGAGCTCATAGCTCTTGATGTAGGGGTTCAGGGCATCTTCGGCACCAAACGCCCAGTTGAGCGGATCGCCCGTGTCGACGCGAGCTCGGATGAGGTGGTACATATCATCGTAATCGATGGCGTACATTTGCGATGCCAGGAGCATCTGCTTGGTGTTGCTGAGAGCAGCGGTTCGCTTGGCGGCCATCTTTGCCTGAGCAAAGACCGGGAACAGGATGGCGGCGAGGATCGCGATGATTGCGATAACCACGAGCAGCTCGATAAGGGTAAAGGCTTTCTTCATGAATGACACCTGTGTCAGATAATAGCGTCGGATGCGAATTTTGCGATTCGCAAGAATGATGCCAGTCCAAAGTATACGACATCCTTCCTTGGAATTCGACCAGTTTTCAACGGAAATGTTCCGAGACAGCGGTGCAAGTTGAACTTGCACCGCCGAATTTCAGGGGGATGTGAGAATATTCTTACTCGGCTTGCCGAGCGAATGGCGAGCTGTAGTTGGGCGGCTCTTTGGTGATCCAGACATCGTGGGGATGGCTCTCGAGCAGACCCGCGTTGGTGATCTTGATGAACTCCGCTTTGTCGCGGAGTTCTTGCAAGGTGGCGGCGCCGCAATAGCCCATGCCGCTTCGGAGTCCGCCCAGAATTTGCTCGACGGTGTCGCCGAGCGGGCCCTTGAACGGAACGCGCCCTTCGACGCCTTCGGGAACCAGGGTCGCCCCGGCTTCTTTCACCGCGAAGTATCGGTCGCTGGAGCCTTGCTTCATCGCCCCGATGCTGCCCATACCGCGATAGACCTTGTAAGCCCGGTTGCGATAAATCTCCATTTCGCCCGGAGATTCTTCGCATCCGGCAAACATGTTGCCCATCATCACCGCGCTGGCTCCGGCGGCGAGACTCTTGACGAGGTCACCGCTGCTGCGCACGCCCCCATCGGCGATGGTGGGCAGGCCGAGCTTGTTGGCTTCTTCGGCGCAATCGAGCACGGCGGTGAACTGGGGAACACCGACACCCGCGACGACGCGCGTGGTGCAGATCGATCCCGCGCCGATTCCGAGGCGCAGGCCATCCGCTCCAACCGCATGGAGGTCGCGGACACCTGCCTTGGTCGCGACGTTTCCGGCGATCACCTTGAGATCGGGCAGCTTGCTCTTGAGCATCTTCACGCACTCGATGACGCCTCGGCTTTGGCCGTGGGCGGCGTCGATGACGATGAAGTCAACGCCGGCTTTCTGGAGTTCCAGCGCGCGCTCGTAGGGCTCGCGGAGAGGGCCGATGGCGGCTCCGCAGACCAGACGGCCTTTGTCGTCCTTGGTGGCGTTGGGGTGGCGCTTCACCTTCTCGATGTCTTTGATCGTGATGAGTCCGCGCAGGAATCCTTCTTCGTCGACAATCGGGAGCTTTTCAATGCGATGCTCGCCCAGGAGCTTCTCAGCTTGGTCGAGCGTGGTTCCCGGGCGGCCGGTGACGAGATTTTTCGTCGTCATGCGCTCGGCGATCTTCTTTGTGAAATCGTGTTCAAACCGAATGTCTCGGTTGGTGAGAATGCCGACGAGAAGCCCATTCTCATCGGTGATCGGCACGCCGCTGATATGAAAATGCTCCATGAGGTTGACTGCCTCTTGGAGCGTTTTGTCGGCGGTGAGCTGGATCGGATTGGTGATGACCCCGTGCTCGCTGCGTTTGACGCGATCAACTTGCCGGGCTTGCTCTTCGATCGGCATGTTGCGGTGGATCACACCGACGCCGCCTTCCCGGGCGATGGCAATGGCGAGGCGGGCTTCCGTCACCGTGTCCATCGGGGCACTGACAATCGGAACGGTGAGAATGATGCCAGGCAGGAGTTCCGTACTCGTGCTGACATCGCTTGGGAGGACATCCGTGCGGTGGGGAACCAGCAGCACGTCGTCGAAGCTCAGACCTTCTCGGAACTCGGGCATACGTGCAATTCAGTATGGCACTGATCCCTTTTGGGGCGGGTCTGTTGGAGACGGGTTATGCCCCGGCGATCGGATCGGAAGCCGCGAGCTCGGTGCGGAGCTTTTCCGTGCGAAGCGTCTTCCGGAACTGTTTCGCGGCCCAAAGGGCGAGGCCAAGGTACATCGCGGTGGCGATGATCGCGAATCCAAGCGACGTGCCTTGGTACCGGACGCCGAGATTTAAGGAGATCGCCAAGGCAACATCGAGGATGGCGAGAAGAGCCAGGCCGATCACGGGTTCCCACTTGGGGAATCCGCTCCGGTTGAGAGCGGGATGGAGCTGGCTCGGCGGGAGCAGCGACTCCAACGAGCCCTTCGGGCGATCGGTGAGCCATCGGCAGTAGGTGCTGTAAAACTCGGCGGCGCGACGCCGGGTGCCGTAATCGTCGAATCGGTCGAGCACCTCGAATCGCACCTTCAGGTCGTGGCCCAGACTGGGAACGGGGATGATTTCCGGGACTCGGTTTTTCGCGAGTTGCGGGCGGTCGGAGTTCTTCCAGAGACTCATGGGAGGGACGTCGTCCCAGTTGATGCGGAAAACCGTTTGGATTCCCTTGAAGAAGATGGTTCCGTCCTCGATCCACATGTATCCTTCATCGAGCCCGGTGATCGAGTCCTCTTGAAGGATCTGGATTCGTACCGGCAGAGCATCCTCGGTCGGAATTTTGGTTTTGAGCTTTCGCACGCCTGGTCCGATGTGAATCGAGTTGGTCACCCGGTGGTAGGCGTAGATCAGCGCCGCGTGCATCGCGACGACCAGGGCATAGGCTTTGAGGTGGAGAATCCAGGCGATGTCGTCGGTGAGGTCGGATCGGCGGAGGAAGACCAGGGCGTACGTTGCGCTGAGTCCCAGGATGAACCAGCAGACGGTTCGGAGCCACTGAGTGTCTTGGCTCGTCTTGAGCACGTGTTCTTCGAGCCGAGAACTGAGTCGCCACCCACTGCTTGCCCGGATCGGGGCTTCGCCGGATCCCAGTCCGAGACCTTCCGTTAACCTCACCTTGATATAGTATCACGGGGCCGCGCGATGTGCGCGGCCCCGTGTACTGGGTTATAGACTGGGTTTGGGATTCAACTGGCCATGCGCGGCGAAGCGTAGCCCACCGGTTGAGCGTCGGCCAGGAGGTGCCACACGCTCTTGTGCGACTCTTCCATTTGGGTCACTTCGTAGAATCCAAAGGTGATGTGAGGCAGGGAGTAGGTTTTGGTCAGCTTGGCCCGGAAGGGAACGTCGCTGCTCGGCCCGTTGTAAATCAGGCCCACTTCGGTCTCGATTTCAATGCCCTGCGGGACAGCCGCAATGAAACCTTTCGAGCACCAGCCTACCGGCGACAGGCCCTTGCCCCCCAGCTCTTCGCAGTCGGGTTGGAACAGCTTGTCCGAGGTCAGGGTGATCAGCGAGTACTCCACATCGAATTGGGTGGGTTGTCCTTGGACGGCGAGGAAGACTTTGTCCCTCATTTCCGTGACAACTTTGGCGAATCCAAACCACATGTGGCCCTGGTTGAAGGCGACAAATCGGATTTCACCTTTGACGCGGCGTCGCTCGGTTTCGAGATACTGAGCCACCCATTGATCCTGAATAGTCTTGACGCACCGAGAGTACGCGTGCCTCGGACTATCCTGTTCCGTGAGGCGCAAACCTGCGCCAATGATTGCATCTTGCATAAAGCCCTAACCCTGAAGAGACATTGTCCCGTGGTTAATGGTTGGCAGATGGCGGCTTGATCCTCATAGAGAATGTGAGGATTTGGTGGCTTCCGGCCTGGGGTGACAGAGAATGATGGATACCGTGGAAGATCCTCTCACGATCCACTACGGGATTTGAGCTCTTCGAGGACTCGGCGGACATTCCACTCGTTGGTTTCCAGGAGGTGAGTGGCTTCCTCTTGAGTGGCGGGGGTGAGCTCTTGGACAATGCGGACGCAGCGCTCTTTGAGCTTCAAATTCTTTGCTTTGACATCGACCATGAGGTTTTCGATGACCTTGCCCGCCAGCACCATCGCCCCAGTGCTGATTCGATTGAGGATCAGTTTTTGGGCGGTGCCCGCCTTCAGTCGGGTCGAACCGGTGAGAACTTCTGGGCCGGTTTCCAGGAGGATTGGGAGATCGACGTGGTCGAGCAGCGGAGCATGGCGGTTGTTCGCGATGCCGCACGTCCAAACACCCTTCTGCCGGGCATGTCGGCAGGCCGCGATCACAAACGGGGTTCGACCGCTTGCGGCGAGGCCGATGACGACATCGGAGGTTGAAATCTTGAGGTCATTCAGCGCGGTGACGGCAGCGTGGTCGTCATCTTCAGCGTCTTCGACGGCGCGGACTCCGGCGGTTTCTCCACCGGCGACAATGGCCACGAACTGAGAGGGATCGGTGCCAAACGTGGGGGGCATCTCGGCGGCGTCCATGGTGGCAATTCGTCCGCTGGTGCCGGCGCCGACATAGATGATTCGGCCCCCGTTGAGATAAGCCTCGGCGGCTTTCTGCATGGCCTGGGCTATCTCAGATTCGGCCTGCTGGAGGGAGCGTATCACCGCCAATTCTTCTTCATTCATCAGGCGGACGATTTCCACGGGGGACATCGTATCGAGGCCGATGGAACGGGGGTTGCGGGCTTCAGTGCTCATGACCAGGGTTCTCGCGCAAGACGAACCGCACCGTAAAGGGGCGGGGTTTCCATTTTATGCAATCTAAGGCTTGACCCGCGTGGGCCCGCGAGGTCAGTCAGGACTTCCGACAGGCGCCCAACAAGGCTCTCGTCAATTTCCCAGAAGCCGCCGGCGAGGGCTCCATGAGGGGCTTCGAGATGGGGGAGCACCTGCTCCAGATGAAGAAGAATCGCCTGAGCAAGCGTGATCAGCGTTTCTCGGAGGCTAATAGCAGCGAAGGGCTCGCCACGGTTGGCTTCCAGGAAGACATCGGGAGCGAGTCGGGCCACGAATCCCGCTGGAGAAGGAGCGCGGTAGATCGCGGCGACCATTTCCGGGCGACTCTCGGTGCCGAAATGCTCGACGAGTGATTCCCAGAACATCGGGCTGCAATGGGGCTGGTTCGGGGCGAGGAGGAGTCGGCGCAGAGCTCGGCGGACAAGATCGAAGGTGGATCCTTCGTCGCCGATCAGGGGGCCACCGCCCGACGATTTGGTTACGACTCCCTGGGATCGACTGGCGATGAGGGTTCCTGTGCCGGAGATGGCGATGAAATCGGAATCATGCGCGGCAGCCAGGGTCGCGTAGTAGTCGGGGTAGGCGCGGCAGTTTGCTCCGGGAACCTGCTCTTCGAGGAGCATCGTGGCTCGGTGGCGATCCGCGTGGGTGAGAAGTCCGGCGAAGCATCCGGCGACGTGGGAAACGGGCGGCGCATCCCTGAGGGCCTCGCGTAGATGATCGCGGATGACCTCGATGGGCGTGGAGGCCAGGTTGGCGGAGCCCGATTTGCCCTCGAAGACCGGGTTGCTGTGTTCATCGGTGATGAGCGCGCGGGTGCTCGATCCTCCGCAATCAAGGCCAAGGTACAAGGGCATGAGGCCGATTGACGTTACCCAGAAAATCGCCCGTCGGGTTGGATGTTGCCTGCGATAAACTGCGCCCGATGCATCGCTTTGACGGCAATCTGAATGTCCGACACCCCCGCATGGCTCTGATTGCCAACGACGCGCTAGGGAACTTTGCGATGTCCTCGGTGGTGGGTCAGGCGATGCGGGCTCAGTATCCCGAGGGGTTTCTAACGCTCTACACGGGCTCGCGGGTGACGGAGATGGCGCAGGATTGCACGTGGAAGCACCAGATCCGCACGCTGTATGGGCCAAATCCGTACGATGTCGTGGCGGGTCTTCCCGGGCAGGCTTATGATTTGGTCGTGAATCTGGAGAACTCGGCTTTCGCGAAAACCGTCGCGGGGCTGATTGTGAAGGAGGATGGATCGGTCGTCGGGCCGTGCGTGAACAAGGATGGGCGGGGTGATCTTCCGTGGGGCGATCTGCCGATGCAAAGGCTCTGGGCGGACGAGAAATGGCTGGACGAGAAGGTGCGGGAGCGGCACCCTCTGCTGCAGTCAGGATTCATCGGGGAGATTTTCTGCCGCAGCTTTGGGTTCGAAGGCGTCATCCCTGGCTACAACTTGCCGCGAAAGACCGAAGGCGTTGTGGCCAGCGATGTGCTGATCGCCACCGCCGCGAGTTTGGATTCCAAACTCTGGCCGGTCGAGAAGTGGATCGAGCTGGCCCAGGCTCTGCAGAGTCGAGGGCTTTCGGTCGGTTTGCTCGGGGCGAAACCGAGCGCGCAGGGGCAGTTTTGGAAAGGGGCCGCCGAGGAAGAAGAGATCATCGCCAAGGGAGCGGTGAATGATCATCGGGGGGCTTTCACTCTGCCGGAAGTCGCGGGGGCTCTGAGCCTGGCGAAGCTGGTGGTGACGATTGACAACGGCATTCTCCACCTAGCGTGCAGCACGCAAACTCCCACGATTGGCCTGTTCCGGCACGGCATCCACCGTCTGTGGGCGCCCCCGGTTTCCAACCTGACGGTGGTGGAACCTGGGCCTGAGAGAACGGTCGCGGAGCTCGATGTTGAGACGATTCTCAGCAATGTTGACACTGTTTTGGCCAATAATTGATCAAATTTCGTCCCAATTCTCAAAAATCTTGATTTGGAATGCATCGTGCGTGCCAAATCTTAAGTAGAGTCAGGTAAGGAAGTTTCATCAGATGGCGGACGAGAAGTATCACGATATTCCCGCGCACTGCCCGATCACCGGGGAGCCGCTGTATGTCAGCGAGCTGACCTCCGAGAAATCGGGCATTGTGATTCGCGGTAAGTTCCAAGTGCCCCGCGCGGCCGGCTTGGATGCGGATCAACAGAAGTTTTTGGAAGTTTTTTTGAGAGCCCGAGGCGTGATCAGCACGATGGAGAAAGAGCTCGGGATCAGCTATCCCACGGTTCGAGCGCGGGTGGATTCTTTGCTCCATGCGCTCAACTTGGAGCCCTACAAGAACGAAAAGCGCGATGAGCATCGTGCGGAAACCAAGCGACAGATTCTGCAGCAGCTTGAATCGGGTGAGATCACGCCGCAAGAAGCCAAGCAACGACTGAAAAGGACAGGAACGGAGTGAAAGAGGAAATTCGACGAATTATGCAGTTGGTGAAGGATGGAAAGCTTTCACCCGAAGATGCGGCGGAACTGATCGAGGCGTTCGAAGAATCCCCGGACGAAACCGCTCCGGTCGATGATCTGGAAGAAGCGGCGGCAGCTGTCGATGCGGAGGTTCCTCCGGTTGAAGAGCCAGCAGCGGCAGGAGCCGGCAAGAAATCGAGCGACCCGTTTGCGAAGCTCGTGGAGTCGATTGAGAAGATCACCAACGATGTCGCGAAAGGCGTCAATTGGAAAGATGTCGCTGACCAAGTTCGCGAAGGCGTGAACAAGGGAGTGGATGCGATCAAGCAGGCCGCCGACGAGGCCCGTCAGGGCAAGGGGCCGTTTGGAGTGGTGTTCAGCCATCACACCGTTCGCACGGTGGAACTTCCGCTGAGCGTTCCGGAAGGGAAACTCTTCCGTATCGAAGGCCATACCGGCGACGTGAAGATCGAAGGCGGATATGACATCGGTGCGGTGACCATTGACGCGACCTTCCGGGCTTACAACACTGAAGAGGCAGAATCAGCGGCGGAGCGGTACACCCCGCTCCTCGAAGAAACCGCCGATGCGGTAACGCTTCGCCAGCCCGAGGGGCATGGCGTGAGCGCGGACGTCACGGTGAAGCTGCCGAAGGGAACTCCGGTCAATGTTCGAATCCAAACTGGCGACTGTGTCGTGACCGGAACCCATGCCTCGGTGAAGGTCGAGTGCAGCAGCGGGGACATTCGCGTCCGGGAAGGCGCGGGCGCGATTGAGTTGCGCACGGTGAGTGGAGATATTCGGCTGAATGACTGCGCGAGTTCGAGCGTCACTCTGGAGACGAAGTCGGGAGACGTGATTCTCGACAAGACCGACGGCTCGACCACGGTTCGTACGGCAAGCGGCGATGTGACGGCCTATCAGTTTTCGGGGCGGAATCTCAGCATCGAGGCGGCCTCGGGTTCCATCACGGCGGATTTGGCGACGCCGGTTGTCGGGAACGTGAATATCCGGACGGTCAGCGGAGATATTTCTCTGATGACGCCGGACGGAAATGATGCTCGGGTGACGCTTTCGACGCTTCGCGGGGATGTGAACTGTGCGGTTGAACTGGCCGATCTCACCGAGAGCGGCAGCAAGATCACGGGTCGCCTCGGTGAAGGCTCGGGTGTGATTGATGTCAGCGCGGTGAACGGAGACGTGAGCTTCAATTTCCGCGACGCGACAGTTGGTTAGCCCTGCTTCTGGCTCAAGTAGAACCGGCTCCTGGATCAGATCCAGGAGCCGGTTTGTTTTGCGTAAGGCAGAACTTACTTGCGCTTGCGTCGGAGCGCCACGGCCACGATGCCGAGAGCGGCGAGGGTCGCTGGCTCGGGGACGACCTCGATGGTTGGGTTGTTCGACGAGGGAAGCCAGTGTTCGTCGCCCCGGAAGAACCCTCCATAAACCCCTCCCCGAGCATCATAAACGCCGGGCGCGGTGCTGGCCCGCACCGTGTAGAAGCTATGGGCTCCGGTGAAGGATTCACCAGCGCTCAGAGCCAAGCCCCCCAGCCAAGGCGTGCCGGCAAAGTTGAACGCAAAGTCCATGTTCTCGTAGGCGGAACCAGCTCCGCCGTTCGTGAAGAGACCATCGGTCACGATAGAACGCCCTGTTGTATTGGTGATCGACATGCTGATGGTCGTCTGATCGCCGACAGGTCCGAGGACACTCGGGCTCGCAGAGGCCGTGAGATTGGGCGTGAATGCCTGAACCACTTCAACCGTGTAGGAGAAGTTGTGCAGGACATCATTGGAGCTGCTCGTCTCGCCGCCAATCAGCGCGACATCGAAACTATAAGTGCCGAGCGCGACTGCGGAATCTACGTCTCCGCCTCGTACCGCAAAATCGAAGTCAAAGAACGTGCCGGTGGGAATCAGGTCGCCTAGCGTGTAGTCGAAGTTGAGCGAGGCAAAGTCGGTGCTGAAGCCCAGCGCAGGATCCCAACCCGATCCGGTCGTGACATTCACGGCGTTCAGATACAGAGCCGGATCTGAGGCATCCCGGAAGATCGTCGCGCCGAAGCGGGTAGAGCTCGTGAACAGATTGGAGGTGTCCTTGAGCGCAGACTTGGTGCTGGCGCCTTGGAAGAACGAGTTGTCGGCCAGGGCCGTGGGAGCAAAGAATACGCCCGTGAGGGCAAGCAAAAGAAGACGGTTAACTTTCATAAGTTTCCTCTCAATCTCCAGTATAAGCACGGGTTCGTGTAAGGTGGGGAAAAGTGGGTGAAATTTTAACAATTTGCATACAGATGGCCCAGACGGAGGGATCGGAGGCGTGGGTGGATGCGTGGGCGGAGGCGACTCCAGTAAACTGCGGAGCACGAATGGCCGAGTACATCACCAGCGTGGGCATGGAAGTCCACGCCGAGCTTTTGACCAACAGCAAAATGTTCTGCCGATGCGAGGTCGGCTTTGGCGGGATGCCCAACACCAGGGTCTGCCCGATCTGTATCGGACTGCCGGGGACTCTGCCGGTGCCGAATCGCGCGGCGGTCGAGATGGTCATCAAGACGGCTCTCGCGCTGAATTGCACGGTTCCGGTCGATTCGGTCTTCCATCGCAAGAACTATTTCTATCCCGACCTTCCTAAGGGATATCAGGTGAGCCAATACGGGGAAACCAATCCGATTGGCTACAACGGCTATCTGGAGATTCCGGATGGCAAGGGTGGAACGAAGAAAATCCACATCCGTCGCGTTCACTTGGAAGAGGACACGGGCAAGTTGATGCACCTCCCCGGCGGGGGAAGCGGCGTGGACTATAACCGCGCGGGCGTTCCTCTCATGGAGATCGTCACCGAGTTTCCGCCGGACATCGAAGGGCCGGAGGATGCTCGGAACTATCTGGTTCAACTTCGGGCGCTGCTGCTCTACTTGGGAGTCTGCGATGGCAAGTTGGAGCAGGGCTCGATGCGCTGCGAACCCAACATTTCCGTGCGACTTGTTGGTTCGGGAACCTACGGAACCAAGACGGAGATCAAAAACCTCAACAGCTTTAAGACGGTGCAGATGGGCATCGAGTTTGAGGGCAAGCGTCAGGCCGAGGTGATCGAGAGCGGGGGCACGGTAGTGCAGGAAACTCGCGGTTGGAACGAAGCCACGAACACGACCTTTTCGATGCGGGTGAAGGAATCTGAGGCGGACTATCGTTACTTCCCGTGCCCGGATCTGATTCCCATGGAGTTTGCTCGGGAGTATGTCGAATCGATCCGGGCGACTCTGCCTGAGTTGCCGTTGGCGAAGCTCAATCGGTATCTCAAAGATTTTGGCTTGAGCGAATACGACGCTGGTGTTCTGGTTTCCGAACAATATTGGGCGGAGTTCTTTGAAGAGTGCGTCGCCCAGGGGGCTGATCCCAAGCTGGCTTGCAACTGGATGAACGGCGACTTCGCACGTCTCCTGAATGAGAGCGGTCAGGTCGGACTGGTGAGTGCGGACGAGTATGACGGCAAGCCCGCGAGCAAAATTCGTCCTCGTCATCTGGTGGAGCTCATTAAGATGATTGGAGAAGGCACGATCAGCGGCAAAATCGCCAAGACGGTCTTCGAGGAAATGTTTGTCAGCGGGGAATCGGCGGCGGCAATTGTCGAGGCGAAGGGTCTCACCGTCATCAACGACGACTCCGCACTCGTCGCGATCATCAATCAGGTGCTTGATGGCAACGCTGGGCAAGTTCAGCAGTATAAGGAAGGGAAGGAGAGCCTGATCGGGTTCTTTGTCGGTCAAGTGATGAAGAATTCCGGCGGGCGCGCCGACCCTCAGAAGGTGCAGCAACTCCTGCGAGATGCTCTGGGACAACGATGAAAAACTGGTTCGGGAACCTGACTGTGATTGGCATAGCCCTCGGGTTGATCGCCAGTGCGTCGGCCCAAGAGGTTGGGTTCGAGGGTCCGGAGCCGAAGCGGACTCCCGGCACGCTCGCTATTCTAGCTGCGATGCAAGGCCGGTTGTCCGATCAAAAGGATGTTTGGTTCGAGCAGGGCGACTTCCCAGCATGTCTGCAGGTTTTGAAGTTCGAAGTGGAGTGGCGTCCGTGGGACTACGGCCGGGTCACTGACCTGGGTTGGATGTACGGGAACATCGAGCGCAAGGATCTTGAGCTTGCGACCTTCAATCGTTTTCGCGCCAAGTTTCCGAACGAGCCAGAGGCAGCCTATCCGGAGGCTGAGTTCTACTTCCGGCACCGCGCCTATCTACCGGTGGTCATCCTGTTGGAGCCGACCATTCGGCTTCCGAAAAAGCCGCACGCAAACAGTTTCCGACTCCTGGCCAATGCGTACGATCGCATTGGGATGTGGCCCCAATCGCTCCGAACGTGGGAGGAGTACCTGAAGCTCGCCCCCGACGATGCTGCGGCGATTCGCAATCGGGATCGAGTTCGCCAGAAAATTGCTGATTCCGCCAAAGGCTAGTCAGGATTTAACACTGGAATCCTCCAGCATCGCGCGAAGTTTGCCGATACCAACCCTAGAAACATTGCGAGGATCGCTCGTTCGAAGCGCTCATGCTGGTGGATAGTTGCATCATCGAGATCAAGGCAAGCCCGAAGGCGGCCCAGAATCGGATCTCCATTGATGCTCAGGGCACCATTCGTGTAGCGGTGACGGCGGCTCCCGCAAACAATGAGGCCAACCGCGCGGTGATCGAACTTCTTGCCAAACATCTCGGTGTAGCGAAATCTCGTCTCGAAATCGTTCGAGGCGAAACCGCGCGTGCAAAGTCGATCCGAGTGGAGGGCTTGGCCGAAGAAGCGGTTCGCGCTCTGCTGGGGGGCACGCAGTAATGCAGGAAAAGGGAAGCAACGTCCGCCAACTTGACTGGGAAGACATCGACCCGAATGCGATGTTTGGCGCAGGAGAAGTCCTGCGCAATGCCCCGTTTTGGCGTCGCCCGCTGTTCATTGTGGGGTGCTATCTCATTGCCGCCTGTTTGTTCGGATTCGGCATTTTTGCCAATCGAAAGGCGAGCGATACGCGCGAAGCGGCCCGGCTTCTTGCTGAATTTTCTTCCTCGGTCGCCGAACTCGAAACTTTGCCCGAGCCGACCCAGCTCGAATGGATTCTGAAAGGGAAAGCCGGATTCCAGCTCTCGGAATCAACGGTTCGCACCGCTGATCCTCGGGTCGCTCGGCATGTCGGCGAGATTTGGACGGCGGTTCGGCGGGATGCTTTGCTTCCCAAAGTAGACACCGAACTCCTGCGCCGAGCCAAGCGAGAGTCCGATCAGGCCGCGCGACAAGTTTTCACTCATTCTGGCCTGTGGCTCTCGCGGGAATCGGCGGCGCAATCGGGGACGATGGCATCGCTGCTCGTTTGTCTTGTGGTGACTTTGGTGGCGATTAGTCGCCGGAGCACGACTCTGGTCGTGCAGAGTCTGATGAACGGGCCTCTGACCAACGCCCGGACTCAGACCGAATCGAAGGATCGTACGATTTCGATCAACGAAGAGCTCGTTTCGATTTTGCCTGCGGCGGTTTGCCATTTTCAGGCGGACGGCAAGCTGATTTCCTGGAGTCCGGATCTTGAACAGGTGCTCGGGAAGAGCCGCGATGCTTTGAGCGGGGCAAAGTTTGTCGAAGCGTTTGGCTGGCACGAGATTGGTGAGGTCGCCAAACCCACCATGTACCGGCTCTTTGCTGGCGAAATCGTGGAGGGTGTCCAGTGGAAGTACCGACACCCGAGTGGCGAGGAATTGATTCTCTCAGCAAAACTAGTGCCGATCAAAACCGCCCTGGGGGGCGTAGACTCGGCCCTGGCGATGATCGAGGATCACACGATGATCCGTCGCCAGCAGGTGCTGCTCGCCGAAGGCGATGCGACCCGGCTCGCGATTTTGAGCGCCTTGCCCGACTCGCTGTTCCGAGTTGATTTGAGAGGGCATCTGCTGGAGGTCCATGACAACGCGTCGCTTTTTGGCGATAACGCCCAAAGACTGCTCGGCACGATTTGGCAAGACGAAATCAGTCCCGATCTCTACGCGATGTTCCAAGAAGCGGCGAAACAGTGCCGTCTCCAGCGCCGACCGGTCACGTTTGAATACGAAGGTCTGGTGGTGGGCAGGAACCTGTCGTTGGAAATCCGGCTGACAATGTGTGGCCCCACCGATATTCTGATCATCTTCGCCGATTTGGCGGATCGTCGCCGGGCTCTGGAAGCAGAGACACGCAGCGAGGCCAAGTTCCGCGAGATCATCAACGGCAGCGCGGATACTTTGCTGATGCTGAGCGACGATGGTGTCATCAAGTTTGCGAGTGCTTCGGTTGCCGAAATGATCGGAGTGCCGGCATCTGCTCTCACCGGAGATTCGATCTTGCGTCTGGTGGACGCTCAAGATTCGACGAATGCCGAGGGTGAGCTCAGCGAGTTGGCAGCTCATGCTCGGGGAATTGCCAAATTCAGACTCAACTTGCGCCACGCCAGCGGGGAACTGGTTCCGGTGGAAGCGCACGCGCGGAATCTGCTGGGAGTGGACATGATCGACTGCATCGTGATGAGCGTTCGGGACATGACGGATCAGGTTCGTCTGGAAACCGAATTGTCTCAGCGTCTCCACGAAATGGAGGCGATCAACGAGCGGCTCCGCGTTTCGGTCGAAACGGACTCCCTCACGGGATTGAAGAACCACCAGTCGTTGCTGGAATATGTAAAGGCGGCCGCCGACTTTGTCGCTCAAGGCGGATTGATCAGCGCCGTGCTCTTCGACATTGACGACTTCCAGGCCTTGAACCAGAAACGTGGTTACAGCTTTGGGGACGACGTGCTTCGTCAGTTCGGGAAGGCGATCAAGGCATCAAGCCGAGACTACGACCTCGCTGGTCGATACGGGGCGGAAGAATTTGTGTGGCTGCTGCCGGAGGCCGAGCTTGATATTGCCCAGCGACGGGCCGAACAGCTCTGCGCGAAGCTGGAAGCAGAGACCGGTGGTGAGGTGAAGGTCTCCCTTGCCGTGATCTCGGTGGAAGCGGGACAAACGGCAGACGAGCTCCTTGCGTGCCTCCAGTTCCAGTTGAGCGTGGCACGAGGGCAGAGCCGACGGGATCAGCGAGCCGCTTAAGCCTCTTCGCGTCGATCCAGTGCCTCGCGGCGCTCCGCAACCTTCTCCAAAACGGCCGACTTTTGCTCATTCGTGAGGTTAGGCCAGGCCATGATTTCTTGCAGCGTTCGGAGACAACCCTCGCAACGATCAACGCTGTCCAGACGGCAAATCCGAACACAGGGAGACGCAACCTCGGTTCGGCTTTCAGTCATGAATATTCATACGTTTCAGAGCGGTGGACATTTTACGAAAGGCTACACAGTGAGCCGATAGACTTCAATTGGCAACTGATGCCCTGGCAACCGTACGGGCATCCCCCTCACTCTGTTCGGTAGAATCGCCCCGTCATGAGAAGGGTCGCTTTTCTTGCTTTTGTCGTTGGTGCGCTCGCTGGTTCGGCGTTCGCCGCAGAGACCACGGGTTGGAAGGGTTCGATTGATGCGAGCCTCAGCTTTGTGGAAGGGAACCGGAACACCGATTCCGTGCTCATCATTGGGAAGATGAAGCAGGTCGGCACGAATGATCGAAAGATTGTCGATGGCCTGTATAACTTCAGCCGCCAAACCAACAACCTCGGAAACTTCGAGACTTCCACCGATCTTTGGTCCCTGGGCGGACGATACGAGCGCGATTTTGGCAACAAGTCGTTTTGGTATGTCAGTGCTCGGTTCGACCGCGATGGAGTGAATGATCTGAACCTGCGACAGGTCTACGGTGCCGGTCTGGGTTACACGATGTTCGCCACTGACGTGAGTACGTGGCGAATCAGCGTTGGTGCTTCGCAGGTGTTGGAAGACTATCAATCGGGCAACACCGATTACTTCGGTCTCCAAGCGACCAGCGACTACACGCGGCAGCTGGATGCCAAGCTGAGCCTGGAGCACAGCTTCCTCTACGTGCCGAACGTGGACGATTTTGAGGACTACTTCTTCGTGAGTTCGCTCGGTCTGAGCTATAAGCTCAATGAGCGCATGAAGGCAGGATTCCGATGGATTGTCAACTTCGATGCCACGCCGAGTGCTGGTTCGCGCAAGCAAAATCGAACCTACGCATTCACTCTGGGCTACAGCTTCTAAGCCGAGTTAGAACAGAGAGCCTTGAGGCGGAGTCGGGAATTCTTCCTGGCTCCGCTTTTCTGTAGGGCTCGGTCTTGGAGGAGCTTTGAGGGACGATTTGGCCGGCAGTTGCTGGGACATCCAGCGGTGGCCCATGGCCTTCAGCATCCGTTCGGATTCCTGATAAGTTGGGCAAAAGCGGGCCACCACAGCCCAGAACCGAGAAGAGTGGTTCATCTCCTTGCGATGAGCGAGTTCGTGGATCACCAGATACTCGATCACGGAGGGAGGGGCCATCCAGAGTCGCCAGTTGAGTGAGATCGTGCCCCGATGCGAGCATGATCCCCATCGGCTCTTTTGATTTCGCACGCGCACTTCGCCAACCGAGACCTGCATGACCTCGGCGAGCCGACGCACGAGTGGCTCCGCTTCGGCCACGGCCACGCTGTGGATCCAGAGAAGGGCCAGGTCTTTGTCGCCGAGCGGGTGGTTCTGGGGGAGCACCAGCGTGTGACGCTCCTCTTCATAGCGCGGGAACTCCACCGGTCCGCGCTCGATCCCAAGCTCGACGCCCAGGTACCAGATCGAATTGGAGTTGGCCAGGCGTGCCAGCTCTCCCGCTCGGAGTCCGGCGACCTCCAGCCACGGCTTGGCACTCTCAAGAAACGCGAGAATTTCCCCCTCGGGGCATCGCATGGGGAGGGCGAGTTCGACCCGCTGCTCCCGGACGCGGAGGGACATCCGGCGTCGGCGCGGGTGGCGAACCACCGGGATTTCCAGCGGCCCGTGCGATAGCTCCACCGAGTAAGATTGCCGCTTACTCTTGCCGAGGCTCCACTTCATGGTCAGTCGAGATCGAATTCCGCAAGGATCGGAGCATGGTCGCTGGGTTTTTCTCGCAGGCGCACATGTTCGTCCACCCAGACCCGTTCGCACTTGGATTTGAGGGCCTCGCTGGCATAGATATGGTCGATGCGCCAGCCGAGCTTCCGCTGCACACTGTTCGGAAGCCGAAAATCCCAGAATGTGTAGTGCCCCGGGCCTTGGGTTTGCTGGCGGAAGACATCCGTCCATCCCCAATCCACGATCCGCTCCAGCCGAGCGAACTCATCGGGATGGTGGCCGACGTCGCCGACGTGGCGTTCCGGCTCATAGACGTCTTCGGGCTTGGGGGCGATGTTGATGTCGCCGAGCCAGATGATCTTGTCGCTGGTTGAACCTAAATCACGGCAAAACTTGCCGAAATGTTCGAGCCAGGCCATCTTGTATTCCCACTTGTCACCACCGACTTTGGTGCCGTTGGGGACGTAGGTGTTGATGATCTGGACCCCGTCGATCACCGCGCGGATGATGCGGCAATCGGTCGGCCAGGCCTCATCTCCGAAGCCCGTTTCGACATCGGAAATGGGAGATCGGGAGAGGATCGCGACCCCGTTGTAGCTCTTTTGTCCGTGGATAGAGATATGGTATCCGAACGGTTCTAAGTCAGCGAAGGGGAAAGTGCCGTCCTCCACTTTCGTCTCTTGCAGAGCCACGACGTCAGGATTTGCCTCCTCCAGCCACTCGATCAGCCGCGGCATACGGGCGCGAACCGAATTCACGTTGAAAGAGGCAATCTTCATGGCAGGCAAGGAGATTACCTGCCGGAACTGCCTTCCGCCCAGCGGAGTAAAATCGGGTTGTGGACGGGCGGCTGCACCCAGAGGGAATCAAACGCGATCAGCTCACCTTTGTGCTTTCGCGCGAGGATCTGGTGCGCACTGCCGTTCGGATTGACCGGTGCCTGCTGTGTCGGAACACGGGAGTGAACGAAGCGGGGCTATGCCTCGTTTGCTGGCCCACGCTTTCGGCCGCAGAACAATCGCTTGCCGACCGCTGGACGATGGGGGCCCCGTCGTAAGTCTGTGGCTGGTTGGCTCTTTCTAGGATTTCTGATCGCCGCGCTGGTTGGCCTGCTCGTCTGGCGATGGGCAAACGGCAAACGAACGGCGGGATATCTTGCTTTCACAGAGTATTGGGTCTATACCGATCAGCTCAAGCTGCCTCCCCAAGAGCAGTTGATGGATCGGATGATCAGTGCGAATCCCCACAATCGCCGGGGATCGGCGTGCATTGGGGCACGGGAAGGGATGCTGTTCACCGATGTTCGGGTGCATCTGGCGGTCGCGCTTCGGGAGAAGAACCCGACTCAGTTTCGCCCCGATTTGTTTGACGAGGACGTCGAGCCGACGAAGGAAGTGCTGGATGAACTCTCATCGTGCTCGGCTCTGGTCAAGGTTCGCTATGCCAGCGAGGCCAAGCTCAACGACTTCCGGCATCTGCAGTTTATCCCCCACATGACCGACGCGATCAGCGAATTGATGAACGGTCGCGTGGTGTTTGATACGGTTGCCGAGAAGCTTTTTCTCGCCGAGGAATTTCGCGAAATCCTCGCGAAGAATGGTCAAATGGAGCGGCCCGATGCCCACATCCGTGTGGTGTGGAAGCGCGAGCCGGAGGGGGCCTTCGCCCAGACCCTGGGCTTGAGAAAGATCGGCAAGCCGGAGATCCGCACGGCGCACCAGGAAGAGGATCAGCAAGTCCTCATCACGGGGATCCTCATGAGGCTGGCCTTTCACCTCTTTCGGAAACCTGATGAAGAGGGGCCGTTTGAGTTCGATGAGTTCGGCGATGTCTTCGTCTGCGAACTCGGCCCCATCAAAGATGGCGTCCAATCGGTCAGCATGAAGCGCAGGCGGACGCTCTAGATGACCAGTATTCGATTGATTCCCTGTCTCGATATTCGGGATGGTCGCGTGGTGAAGGGCACGAACTTCGTGGGAATCCGCGATGCGGGCGATCCGGTCGAACGGGCCAAGTTTTACGACGAGCAAGGGGCCGACGAGCTGGTCTTTTTAGACATCACCGCCAGCCATGAGGGCCGGGCTACCGTAATTGACCTCGCCGAGCGCGTGGCGGAGCAGGTCTTCATTCCGTTCACCGTGGGTGGTGGTCTGCGCACCGTGGATGACATGCGCCAGGCTCTGCTCGCCGGTGCTGACAAGGTGAGTCTGAACTCCGCCGCCGTGGCGAATCCTGGCCTGATCCGCGAGGCCGCCGAGAAGTTTGGCGCGCAATGCGTGGTGGTGGCGATCGATGCCAAGCGACAGGGCGATCACTGGGAAGTTTTCACTCACGGGGGTCGCACGCCGACCGGGATCGATGCGATCGAGTGGGCGAAGCAGGCAGTCTCACTCGGCTCGGGCGAAATCTTGCTGACGAGCATGGATGGCGACGGCACGCGGTCCGGTTATGATCTCGCTCTTACGCGAGCGGTCAGTGAGGCCGTTGGCGTTCCAGTGATCGCGAGTGGAGGCGCGGGGAACGCCCAGCACATGATTGATGCCGTGACGGAAGGGAAGGCCGACGCCGTTCTCCTCGCAGGGATCCTCCACGACGGAGTGACGAACATCGAAAAACTCAAATCCGAAATGCGAGCCTCCGGGCTTGTGATTCGCTGATTCCCACGGATTGATGTTCCAAAAAAGGCCCTCGCCACACGGGCAAGGGCCAATTTCATTCAATCACGGGGAAGGATTACTTCCGTCGTCGTCGGGCCGCGACGGCAGCCACTCCAAGACCGAGAAGCGTCATGGTTGCAGGTTCTGGCACGGCGCCGTATTGGATGTGATCTACCTCAATGCCACCGGCGCCGGACTGGCTGATGAGCACGCTTCCGATGCCGCCTGGATTCACCCAACCGTAGAATCGATCTTCATCGGTTTGTCCAGTGACTCCGCCTGTCGCGTGATTGCCCGTGATGACGCCCAGCGAGACGCCCGCACCGTCGAAGGCTTCGAAGCGGATCGTGCCGCCGGAGTTTCCGTCGGTCCAAACGAGGCCAGCGTGGGTGGGGAGGGTGCCGTAGGTTCCGCTGCTGAAGGTGAATCGGATCCCATTGACTGAGTTGTTGTGAAAGAAAGAATTGCCGTCTCCGCCATCTCCGTCAATAACGCCGTCGTCGCCATCGACGGAGTCACGGAGGTTGCCGGTCGAGAGCACGGATCCTACCGAAGCCGTGACCCCCGGGGTGTTGAGGAATCCATCCTCGAGATCATCGAGATAGAACTGGCCGTTGCTAAACAGTGAAGACCACGGGCTATCGGAAGCCTGAAGGTAGGGAGTCGGCCCGACCTGGGCCGAGGCGACCGACGAGAGCGCAACGAGGGAAACGATGGAAAGAAGGGAATAGCCTTTCATAGATTTGCTCCTGAAACAATGATTCTATCGACGGCATCATTACAGCTTCATTACGAATGCGAGAAGTTAGTGCCGGAAGAACCATAATGCACTCAGCATGGAGCAGTCGGTGGAGCGCGAGATTCGGGTCGAATTGATCCCGGCGCCGTCGATTTTTGTGACAGGGCATGGTAAGTCGGTGAGCCCCAAGGGCCTCGGAAGGGTCTTGCTCTTTTTGGTGTTTCTGCAGGGGGCCAGCATCACTCGGGCCGACATGGCTCGACTCCTTTGGCCTGGAGAAGTCGAAGAGGTTGCTGCCAATCGACTGCGGGTCTCGCTGAACCGCCTCAAGGCTCTGGTTGGCAATGCCCTGATCGCGAATCGCCGCAGTGTCCGACTCGCCGGGATTGGGGTGACCGTCGATCTCTGGGAGTACGAGACGAGTCTGATAGAGGCACTGGACGAAGTGGACCCCGAGCACCAGATGGTGATGCTCTCCGCTCTCGAAGGAGCCATCCGATCCGCTCACTGGAGGAGCTTTACCGAACTTGATCCCGCTGGAGCGCTCAAGAGGTGGGACGAAACCTGTCGCAAGTCCCTCCGGCGCATGGCGGAGATCGCCACAAAGAACCTGGACTGGGATTCTGTTGATCTCGTCTGGCAGCTGATGCGGGATCGAGGCGATCTCGATGTCCTCCTGAGCGAAAGATACTTGGATGCGCATCATGCCCGAGGTTCGCTGGCCGAGGGGCTTCACGCCGTGAGGGGTGCCGCCGCAGCCTTCGGTCTCGAGCCAGAAGGCGAGCCCTTGCGAGCCCTGCGAACCTACAGCCAGACCCTCCAGGCATCCGGCGCACCAAGCAAAGGGCTTCAGATGAGCCACGCCCAGCTCCTCGGGAGCGCTCTCCTGAGCCAAGTCGAATATCATGCCGAGGCCCTGGCGCATCTGCTCGTGACGGAGGAAGTTCGGCTTCAGATGCAATCCGCTCCGGCCGAACAAGTGCAGATCCTGGACGAAGTGCAAGCTCGTCTGCCCAAGGATCACGATGCGTGGGCGGAGCTGGAGTACACCCGGCTCAACGCCTACCATACGCTTTACAATGCCGACAAAGTCATCGAGATCAGCGAGTCGCTGATTCAGCGAGAGTTGTCGCCCAACCGCGCCGCCGGAGCGTGGGGGTACTACTCGTTCTCGCTCTTCATCCACCGACGCTGGGATGAGGCGATGCACGCCTGCCGGGAGGCGCTCCGATATGCCGAGATGGATGACGCCGAGAATTTGCGCGAGTCCTTTCTCCTCATGGAAGGAGCGTACCTTTGGCATCTGGGAGAGGTCGAGGAAGCAAGGCGCATCTATGATTCGTTTCTGGAACGATATGCCGGCTCGACCGACCTCGTGCTTGGTGTCACTCATGCGGTGACTCACGGAAACTACGCGATCATCGAGCTTGTTTTTGGGGAGATTTCTGAGGCTCGTCGGCGCATCGACCTTGCCTATGCGGAGCGCAAAAGGTTCAACCTCACCCGGCATATGCCTGTGATCCTCTCGGTGATGGGGGTGGTCTATGGTCGCACGGGGGAGGTGACTCGAGGTATCGAGTTTGCCATTGAAAGCCTCAAGCTCACCTACGGTCGTGGATCAACCCGAGAGGGGCAGCTGAATATGGAGTGGGCGTGCGGTTTGCTCGTGCTTGGTGGGCTTCGTGCCGAGGCCCGTGCCGTGATGGACTGGGTCAACGCATGGCGGATTGAAACCAAGCACACCCGGTCGGTGTGCGAAGAAAAGTTCTATGCGTCGCTGGAGCTGAATGAGTTCGACAGCGCACCGCCCATGTTGACGGAGGGTGCCGACTACCGTCAGGTGATGGGATTCCTGATTAAATGCCTGAGACGCGTTCAGAAGAACGTTGCTCCTCTAGGCAATTAGCGGGCGTCACCCCTCTCTCCGGAACAAAATCACGGGAAGATGGAGCGGAATTGGTGGGCCCGGTGGGAGTCGAACCCACGACCAAGCGGTTATGAGCCGCCCGCTCTTACCCCTGAGCTACGAGCCCGCCAGAGGGTGAGAGTGTACCAGGGCAGGGGAAACTCCACTGCCCCGGTGAAGAATGCTAGCTCCCTGACCTCTGGTCGGTGATACTGAGCCCCTTGGGGGGTGCCACGGAAAATGTATCCTTGGCGATCGACTTCAGCGGGCGGATCACCGAGACATCGTCTCGGGTTGTGCCGGCTTGGAATCCGCCTCCGCCGCCCCCTTGGCGCAGATAGGTGACGCTGGAAATTTTGCCTTGCGTGATCCGGATTTGGATGTTCCCGGTGCGCTGGTGCATCAAGCCGACCACCTGGGTTCCTGCCTCGGTGGTGAGAGTGATTTCCCGATCCATGCGGATCCAATGCTTGAAGCCAGCTTCTCCAGCCAAGAGTTGGAGAAGGACGCCGCCATTTCCATCCGCTGCTTCGCGGGCGGCGGGAAGGGCGAAGGATTCGGGGGCCTTGCGGAGCACAACGCTCCCGCTTTGGGAAATCAGCATGGTGCTGACGGCATCGTTGACATAGGTGAAGGCACCGTCGCCCCAGTAGTCGCCGTAATTGACCCGAACCTTTTTGCCATCGGTGATGATTTGTAGGGCGCCTTCGAACTCGGGCTCTGGGCTGCCCGCGCTGAGAATGCCTCGTCTGGCCCAGATTTCCTTGGCACCGGGCTTGGCAAACTCCTTCACCGCGGCGGTCAGCACAGGGAGCCCCGACTGATCGAGCTTATCGTCGTCCTCCGTTGGTTTGGTCTGGAATCCAGCGGGGAAGAGAAGGGCGGTCAGAGCCACACACGCGCCAAGGTTCGGCATAGGAATCACTCTATTCTATGGCGAGGCGCTGGGTCAAGCGGAGGGCGTTCGCAGGGGGGCGTTTCTTCGTCACCAGGTGCCCTGGGTCTTCTGGGGTCGACGTCCAACCAGGGCACGGTTGCTGAGGCTTAGTGTTTGATTGAGACAGCAATATAGGATACCGTATTGCCGTTCTTGAACATCACATTCAGTAGTACATGCTTTTTGAGCATGTACTGGACAGTGCTACTATTGTTGACCTCGCCATCTGGGGTAACCATTCGCATCTTTCGCTGCATTTCGCGGGGGAGTTCGGAGAAGGAATATCTTCTGGTCTCGTCGACCCCGACGATATCGTAGCCGATCTTCTTCATCACGTTTTCCTCAAGGCGCCTTTGCTCGGCCAAAATCGGATCAAGAAATTCGAATATTGCCTTAGAAGCAGAATGAATCGACTCTATTTGTTCAGTCTCATGTTTTATCAGGCAAGCCCGAAGATTGATACTCTGTTTGGGGTGGTATGTGCTCTCTGCTCTGCGGGCCATGATCTGTTCCGCTTCAGCAGTGATATCGACGGGAGCAGCTTGCATCGTTTCCGTCCGCCGCTGAAACTCGGCGCTGGAAATCGGCTTAGTCATGCTGTGACCAAGATTCTCGCCTGTTCGACCGTCTATGAGATATGCCTCGCAGGTAAGCATGATGATGGCGTTTCGATTCGACGGTAACGCCGCACTCCCTCCCAAGCCAAAGTAGCTCAGCAGAAACCGTGCAGACTTAACGGACATCTTCGACAGATGGATGAGTCCACCTTCGCCAACAGCAGAGTCTAGCTCCCGCCAAAGCTGACGACGAGCAATGGCATCTGCGACGAGCCCCTCTGTAAGGTCAACTAGAATGGGTACACCTGAATCAGACGTTAAGAAAAGCCAGCCGTCTTCCTCCGCCCCACTAACCGCTAGAGTATCGCGAAGTCTGAAAAAAACCGGCTTCGAAACCTCAGCTTTGGATTCTTGCTTCGCGGCGGCAGTTGCGATAACGTAACCGAGTTCAAAGCGTGCAGGACGCGGCGTTTGAGCCTGCCCTAAGCTAGTAAGAGCGAACGTGAGTACGACGAGGACGGCTGGCAGTTTTCGGAGCATAGATTTTGAGAACTAGTCAAGTACGACTAACCGAAAGGAAGCGCCCGGCTCCAGAGTTCGCTTCGCCATCTCGCGAATATCGACGACGGTTGGTGACGATGAAAATCGCCAGCCCTCAGACCCGCGGTAAATGATCACGTTCCACTCCTCGCGGACTCTTCGCTCTCCTGATGGAACGAAGACTGATGCCGTCTTTACAACATCCGGATAGGGGTTAGTGAGAGTAGCAAACTCTGGGTTCCATGGGTGATTGGCTGTCGACCCCTTGACAACGTGCATATTCGTATACACCTGGGTAGTTGAGAATGTGATTGGGCCAGTTACCCAGTGGGTGAGTCCGTAATACCATGCTGCAGTCGGCGGATCCGGATCGATCCAGCTATGATCCAACGCGGATACCGGGGGAGGCGGTGCTTGAGGCGAGGCGAAGGCGCAGAGCGATAATGCGCAAGCGATAGCGGCGTTCTTGATGAGGGTTGCTCTCATATCAAATAAAAGCTACCCCCCCCCCCTTCGTGGCAGTCAAGAGAATTTGAAGAATATTTGTAAGTTTTTCAAGAAACCCTCCCAGCAGATTCAAACGCGCATCAGGTAAACCCACACCCGATGCGATTTCAGGAGCAGATTGTGCGGCAGACCCAGCGGGCTCTGGGGGATGTGTTGCGGGCGATTGAAGCACTGCCCGCCGACAAACAAGACTGGTCACCCGGCCCTCCGGCACGGTCCGCTCTGGCTCAGCTCCAAGAAATCGCCGTCGCGCCGGGGCTTCACAAGCTCCTGGTGCTGGGCGAAGAACTCTCGCCGCAGTTCCACATGAGCATCCAAGCCGAGGCCCGCAAGCTGACCACCGTGGCGGCGGCCAAAGAAGCTGCGCAAAAGTCCACGGCGGATCTGTGCGACCTCATCCTCAGCTTCCCCGATGACCAACTGGACAAGGAAGTCACCCTCCCCTTTGGCCCGGGAATGGTCTTTACACTCGCGGACATCTTGGGTCTGCACTACTGGAACATGACCTACCACCTGGGCCAGATCAATTACATCCAAACCCTGCTCGGCGACACGCAGATGCATTAGTTCCTTGTCGGGATCAGTCGGAGACAGGTGAATGATTCCCAGCGCAGAGGCATCGTGGCCGCATAGTCTCGGGCTGCCTCGGGTGTCTCAAAGCCGCACGCCCGCCATCGCTTTTCGAACAAGCGATGGATCGAAGCGCGCGCAAATTCGGGGAGATCAGCGGTTGACTTCGCCTTGGAATACCATGCTTGAGGCAGATTCCGAGCGATATCGGCATCCATCGCCGCGATTTCTTCCTCCGACTCTCTCACCCATTTCCGTAGAACCTGGACGCCTGCCTCCGCCTCCAGGGCACTTGCCGCCCGTCCAAAGGCGTGCACTTCCCAATCATGGGGCAGAATCGGGAGCAAGCTGGGCTCGATCATCGGTACGGTTCGCAGGAGGCCCGGGGGCACGGGATACAGAGCTCCATCCCGCGGGTAGTCCCCGGTCATCGTGAAAGAGATCCGTGGATTCTCGAGATTTTCGGAAAGCACATACCCGGGCAGCAGCGTCAGCTTGGCGTCACCCTTCAGGAGTTGGTCTGCGATTCCCGCGCCCATCCTGGCGTCGAAGTGCTGCATTTGAGCCTCTGTCAGCTTGGACAGATCCACGCTTCCATCAGGGAGACTCGCCTTGGTGATGGCACGCACGAAATCCAACATCCGGAGCCGTGCTGCAACGGAGGTGAGAGAAGTCGGAACGAGGATTCCCAAGCGCTCCGATGGCTCCCGAATGACCAGCCAATCGTGATACACGTGCCCCAAAGGAGCCGTACTGGAAACAACTCGGGCTGCGGCGAGCGCGGAGGGTTCACGAGCTTCTCGATCGCCAGATGGAGAAAAGAAGACCACCGGCGGCGGGCCCGAAACTTGGGCTGGAGCCACAAGGCTCATGAGCGCGAGGCCGAGGCTGACTGATGCTCTCATGGGCCCATAATATCCCAAGAGTGCCTTGGCGAGTGCCCCGATTTTCAGGTCATCTTGCGCAGAGGGATACAAATATATATGGACGAAAAGATTGAATCGCCAGAAATCGGCGGGCAAAGGGTGGCCCAGAGCGATCCTCGGGGGCTGGGGTGCACCCTGGCCGCGGCCGTTTTTCTGCTCGGCTGGCTGATTGTCGGGGCGTTTTACATGACCGGCCTGTTCCTGTCGGCGGGCGTTCAAGCGCGGTCGACTCTGGGGGGCGCGGCGTCGATGGGTCTGCTCCCCGGGATTGTCGCTGGCGGAATTGCTGGCGGATTTGTCGGGAGCATCCGAAGAAGCTCGGTGAAGTCGGGGATGATTTTCGGCTTTCTTACGCTTGTGGTGCCGTTGATGATCGCGGGTTATTTCACCGGAGAGCGCAATGTGATGACCCCCATCTTGGCGGTGGTAGGGTTCGGGATCGGCGGCTGGGCCATCCCACGGGTGATTTACAAGCTGCAAGATCGTCCGGCGAAGAAGAAAACGGGCAGCTGGGAAGACAATTTCTGACCCGAACGGCGCGGATCAGGACAGATGGTGGGCCCCTCCGGGGGCCTTTTTCATTTTCTCTGGGGCGGTTTTTGGGCGTTTTCGGGCCTCTGAGGACCACTCGTCCAGGTTCGGCGGCGAGAGGACCCGGTTCGGCAGGGACCTCGGGGGTGAATTTGAGGGACCGTTTTTGCCCCCAAAATTGCCTGCTCTTGTTGAGGTTTGAGCCTGATTCCTGTATGATGAAGAGAAGAGGCCTCCAGGAGCCCTGAGCCAGCGGGCCCAGTTTTCCGAAAAGTCCTTGGGGGGTCCTTGACACCCTGGGAGGGCACTGGTATAGTTTCTCTTCGCCGCTGGACGAAAAGTCAAGCAGGCGAGGCTGAAAAGCCAAGAGCATTTTGAAAGTCGCATAAGGGTTTGTGGACTGCGCGTAAAAGCACCGGAAGCTACTCAAATTGAGTAATTGCTTAGTGAGAAAAGCTTAAGAGGGTGCATGGTGAATGCCTAGGGACAAGTTGCCGAAGAAGGACGTGCAAGCGACGAAACGCTGCGGGAAGGCGCAAGAAGCCGATGATCCGCAGATATCCGAATGGGGAAACCCGGCGAGGGTAACGCCTCGTCACCCACTCCTGAACACATAGGGAGTGAGGAGGGCACCTGGTGAACTGAAACATCTTAGTAACCAGTGGAAAAGAAATCGAAGAGACTCCGTAAGTAGCGGCGAGCGAACGCGGACCAGCCTAAACCAGTCGGCTTGCCGGCTGGGGTTGTGGGGCATCCACTATTTCTCCCTAATTCTGGGACGGGCGTGAATAACGATTCGCACCCAGAATTAGAGAGAAATAGAAACGAAGACTAGAAAGATATAGAGGAAGAGCGTTGGAAAGCGCTCCCATAGAGGGTGATAGGCCCGTACTCAACATATCAATCAGATTCAGGATGTACCCGAGTAGCGCGGAGCACGAGGAATTCCGCGTGAATCTTCCCGGACCACCGGGAAAGGCTAAGTACGACTTGTCACCGATAGTGTATCTAGTACCGTGAGGGAAAGGTGAAAAGCACCCCGGGAGGGGAGTGAAATAGTTCCTGAAACCATGCGACCCACAAACAGTTGGAGCCCTATGTTCAGAGCAATCTGAACCTGGGTGACAGCGTGCCTTTTGCAGAATGAGTCTGCGAGTTACTGGTACCGGCAAGGTTAAGTGGTTCAGCCACGCAGCCGGAGAGAAATCGAGTCTGAATAGGGCGTCAAGTCGGTATCAGTAGACCCGAAACTGCGTGATCTTGCCATGGTCAGGTTGAAGTGAAGGTAACACTTCATGGAGGACCGAACTCATTGACGTTGAAAAGTCTCGGGATGAACTGTGGTAAGTCCGGTGAAATGCCAATCGAACGCAGAGATAGCTGGTTCTCGCCGAAATGCATTGAGGTGCAGCGTATCGTGTTGTCATGTGGAGGTAGAGCACTGAATGGGCTAGGGGGCTTACCCGCTTACCGAACCCAACCAAACTCCGAATGCCATATGATTAACGATGCAGTGAGACTGCGAGCCATAAGGTCCGTGGTCAAAAGGGAAACAGCCCAGATCGACAGCTAAGGTCCCTAAGCGGTGGTTAAGTGTGAAACGATGTGGAAACGCGTAAACAGCCAGGAGGTTGGCTTGGAAGCAGCCATCCTTTAAAAAGTGCGTAATAGCTTACTGGCCGAATGTGTTTCCGCGCGGACAATGTAAGGGGGCTTAAACCACCCACCGAAGCTTCGGGATTGATGTAAATCAATCGGTAGGCGAGCGTCGTGCATGCAGTGAAGCTTGAGCGTAAGCACAGGTGGAGCGTGTACGAGTGAGAATGCAGACACGAGTAGCGATTATAGAAGTGAGAATCTTCTACGCCGAAAACCTAAGGTTTTTCCGGCTATGTTCGTCAGACGGAAGTAAGGCGGTCCTAAGGCCAGGCCAGAAGGCGTAGCCGATGGACAGCAGGTTGATATTCCTGCCCCGGTACAAGTGCGAAAGATGACGCTTCGTGATAACCCAGACACACCGTTGGTTGTTGTGGACCGCGCCCCTCGGGGCAGAGTCGTTGGGTTTGATCGGGGCCGCGAAAAACTCTGGAGCTTCAGCTTGTATCGACCGTACTGTAAACCGACACAGGTAGGTGAGTCGAGGAGACTAAGGCGTTCGGGAGAACTCTCGTTAAGGAACTAGGCAAATGGGCCCCGTAACTTAGGAATAAGGGGCGCCCTCTTCGGAGGGCCGCAGCAAAGCAGCCAAGGCGACTGTTTACCAAAAACACAGGTCTCTGCTAAGGTGAAAACCGATGTATAGGGGCTGACACCTGCCCAATGCCAGTAGATTAATCGGAGTTGTTAGGGGTAACCCAAAGCATCGAAGTGAAGTCCTGGTGAATGGCGGCCGTAACTCTAACGGTCCTAAGGTAGCGAAATTCCTTGTCGGCTAAATACCGACCCGCATGAAAGGTGTAACGACTTTGGCACTGTCTCAACGAGAAGCCCGGTGAAACTGTAGCGCCCGTGAAGATGCGGGCTACGCGTAGTAGGACGAAAAGACCCCGTGGAGCTTTACTACACCTTCAGATTGCTGTTTGGGTGTGGATGTAGAGTGTAGGTGGGAGCTTCGGCAACAATGGAACACCACCCTTCTACATCTGGACAGCTAACCTGATCCATTATCTGGATTGGAAACAGTCTGTGGCGGGTAGTTTGACTGGGGCGGTCGACTCCTAAAAGGTAACGGAGTCGTACAAAGTTGCACTCAGGCTGGTCGGAAATCAGCCGTTGAGCGTATAGGTATAGAGTGCGATTGACTGTGAGACAAACAAGTCGAGCAGGGACGAAAGTCGGTCTAAGTGACCCTCTGATTGTGCGTGGGCACGTCAGGGTTCAACGGATAAAAGCTACCCCGGGGATAACAGGCTGATCTTGCCCGAGCGCTCACAGCGACGGCATGGTTTGGCACCTCGATGTCGGCTCGTCGCATCCTGGGGCTGCACAAGGTCCCAAGGGTTCCGGAGTTCACGGATTAAAGCGGCACGCGAGCTGGGTTCAGAACGGCGTGAGCCAGTTCGGTCTCTATCCACTACGCGCGGAGGAAATTTGAGAGGGGTCGCTCTTAGTACGAGAGGACCGGAGTGAACCGACCTCTGGTGTACCAGTTGTACCGCCAGGTGCATACGCTGGGTAGCCACGTCGGGTTGTGATAAGCGCTGAAAGCATCTAAGCGCCAAGCACGCCTCAAGATGAGATTTCCCACCGAAAGGGTAAGGCCCCATGAAGACTACATGGTGATAGGCCGGATGTGTAAGCACAGTAATGTGTTGAGCTGACCGGTACTAATTGGCCGAGGGCTTACAACTAAGTCTTTCCGGTGCTTTTACACGCAGTCTACGAACACAATGCGACTCTCAAAGTGCTTTTGTGGATCAACCATAAGCACAATACGAGTTTTCGCGTGACCATAGCGAGGGGGTCACACCCGTTCCCATCCCGAACACGGAAGTTAAGCCCCTCAGCGCCGGATGTACTTGGTGGGAAGCTGCCCGGGAGATAGGGACGTCGCGCGGATACATTTTCAAAAACCCCTCTTCGGAGGGGTTTTTTGCTTGATCATCACCTCAAATTGGGCCCGTAGTTTTGCTGGTTGTACCGGAATTTCGGGATAAAGTGTTGCGCTTCACACCGAACACTCAGCTAGACTGTCGGTTCAGGTTCCACTTGGAGCTAGTCTGGAGAAGGAGCACAGCTTCATATGATCAAATTTTTCGCGATTTTCGCGTCTCTTTTCATCGTCGGCGTTGCCCAAGCAGTCATCGTGGCCCAAGATTCCGCTGCTGATGCCACCTACAACGATGGCTGGCAAAGCACGGATAACGGCGGATTTGGCTTCCTTGCCTGGGGATTGGGTGCATCGACGAGCAATCCATCGAACGCAGGTCGGTTTATTGGTGGGAGCCAATTCAACGCCAACAATGAAGGCCCAGAGAACATCAATACTTCTGGTCGGGCGTTTGGGATGTACGCAAATAGCAACAACCTGGCCGTCGCATCTCGAGGCTTTGTCGTCAGCACTCTTGTCGGCAACAAGTATCGGTTTGAGATGGATAACGGATGGATCGATAACAGTGCCGTCGTCTCGGCTGGTTTTTACAGCGGGCTCACGGCCGTCGGTGTCGTGGAGTTCGTCGGTGGGAATTCCGGCGGCGTCTATCAGATCCGCGATGGTGCCACAACCACGGCGACAACAGTCTCCTTCACGGGTAAAGGCCTGACTTATGAGCTGGAAATCACCGGAGCAACCACCTACACGGCGACCCTCAGCAAGAAAGATGGTTCCGGCATGTACGTTCACAACGGAACGTTCTCTGGGGCGCTCAACCAATTCCAGTTCTTCAATGACAATGCAGGATCCGGAGGCAACCACGACGCCTTCGTCAACTCGCTCGAAATCGACGCCGTCCCCGAACCAGCGACTATGCTGATCCTCGGCGCCGGAGCCGCGCTCGCCGCGCGCCGCCGACGCAAGGGTTAACCCATCGGAATCAAGGGCGGATGACCTGCCGGAACAATTCCCGGCGTTTGGTCATCCGCTCTGTTTCCTTTTCATACTCCTCCAATATCTTCCCGCGAACCTCTGGCGAGGATGGTTCCCACCGCAGCTCCTGCGAGAGATCTGCCGCCGCAGTCCACAGCCAACGCCGACCGTTTGCAAGACGAATTTCGTAGCGCGGCAACTGGATTCGCGCACTCTCCAGGGGCAGTTCGGAAGGATCTCGCTCCATCTGAGCAAGAACGTTGCCCGCGCTCTCCACCGGCCCGAGCTCTTCGGTGTCCGACCGAACCATCACTTGATCTCCGAGAGAGGAACGAATCCCAATCGACCCCGCCCGCAGAACCTGCTTCGCCAAGGGGACCTGCTGCCTTTCTGAAACTTCAAAGAAGGGATAGTCCTCGAAAATCTGAACCAACAGTGCTTGCTGCTTCGGCGACAAAGTGTCAAGGGCGCAGCCATCGGGGGAGCTCAGCCTGTCCCACTCCTCCGAATCCAGAGTTCCTAAGAGAGCCCGCAGTGGAATCATGGGCAGATTAATCCGGCCAAGCGGGCTATCGCCGCTCGCGACGCGGGCATACATCCAGAGTGGTGGAACTCCCGGGAACCCTGCGGCCTGGTGCCCCAACATCACTTCTCGATTTAACGGATCGGGAGATGGACTTGCTTCCGCTCGCGAAATGTAAGAGCCTGAGCTCCGAGACATATCGGGGGCAGCGTGTCGATCAACCACATCGTTCCAGATCTCGACTGCATTTCGACCGCGAAACCATGCCTCACCAGCCATGGCCGAAGTTCGCTCGCATCCAGTCTCCGACCGTGCAGCAACTCCACCAAAACTGCTCCAAGACGGTCAGAAAGAGGCGCGATCCGAGTGTTGAACTGTTTCTCCAGTGCCTGCCGGAGATCCAGTTCGGCGTCCCAGCGCTCGTCTTCTGATGGTTCCTTCCGGGATCCCACCCCCCAGTAGCTGAACTCATCGCGTGAGAGACGCTCAAAACTCTTCGGGAGACTGATTCCTCCCTCCAGAACCGGTAAGGGAGCGTCTGGAATCACGGTGAAGCTGAGGTTTTTCGCCGGAATCACGTCGCCGGAGGCTTCAATCAGGTTCAAACGGATAGAAATCCGATCCCATTCCGGGCGGACAAACGCCCGGATTTCCACAAGGTCTCGAGTCCCGGCCCATACCATCTCGTCCAGCCCGCCTATCGAGGCAAGCAGGGCAGACCGAGTCTCAGAATCCGTCACGACGGCGAGAAAGTTTTGAATCGATTCCTGGTGCCGACGCCACGAGAGTGCCTGGATGGATAGTCGCTTTTCCACGCCCATCGGCCGGGTGGAAAACACACTGAAGTCTTCCATCCTTGCCAGGCTTGCCGCCCCGATGGCCTCTGCGACTTCTGCTCCCAGCTCGCGCGGTTGCAGCAGCATCAGAATTTCACTCTGCGATTCAATACTGGGCTCGGCGAGATGCCTGGAGATGAGGCTCCTCCATTGCGCTTGGCTCACCACCGGATTCTCTGCGGAGGTCGACTTCAAAAATTCGATCGCTGGCTTCAGTCGGGCCTCTCGAGAGGACAGCATCCGATCACGTTGTTCAGCGCGTGCCGGTCGCCAAGTCGTTGACGGGAACTCGGCCGCGTCCGAGTTCTGCTGCATCGCGAGGATCCAGAGGGTAGCCGGAAGCATGGCTAAAGTTTATCAGCATCCCGGCGAGATCGAAAAAAATAGAAACGCCGGGCAAGGATCATTCCCTCGCCCGGCAATCCGCAGAAGACTCTTTGGTGCTTACAGACCCTTCAGAGCCGACATGATCGCTTCGGCGTTCGGCTTTTCGAGCGGAGTTGGGGTTTGCTCGGAATAGCGCACCACACCTTCCTTGTCGATCACAAAAGCCGCGCGCTGGCTGCCTTTGCCAAGCCCAACCAGATCCGGCAGGACGACGTCATAGGCCTCAATCGTTTCCTTCTGATAGTCGCTGAGCAGTTGAACCGAAATCGAGCTCTTCTTTGCCCACTCAGCCTGAGCGAACGGGGTGTCGGCGCTGATGCCATAGACCACCGCGTCCACGCCGCCGAAGTCCCCCAGACCAGCGGTCATGTCGCACATTTGCTCGGTGCACACGCCGGTGAAGGCCGCGGGGAAGAACAGCAGAACCGTGTTCTTGGAGCCGAAATTGTCGCTCAGTTTCACATCCACCAGCCCTTCGGCGGTCATCGAACGGAGCGTGAAATCAGGAGCCTTGGAGCCAACAGAAAGAGCCATATCCCCTCAAGTATTCCCGAGGAATGATATGACCGCCCTGGGTCGGCCCGGATCGCGGGAGGAAAGGGAAGAGAAGGGGGCCATCCGGTGGGAATCAATGCATGAATAAGGTTTGAACCTTAAGTTTTGAAACTGCCCTCGAACTTTGTCGGCGTAATGAATCAGTGGAAGTTTAAGCCGTGTCTGAGAGGTTTCAGGCGTAGTGCCCCGTTTGGTCAAGGCAGGAAACGGAATGCTCCGTTAGCTCGCCCGATTCTCCTCCATCCGGCCCCCGTCTCTATTGGGTTGTCAAAGTGTGGGCTTTCTCAGTCAGGAATCGTCAGCCTAGTCGAGGCGTTGAAGGCATCGACCTCATCTTGCAGCCGGTCGAGTTCCGCCTGGAGCCTCGCGGTTTCTTCCAACACCCATTGGCTCTTCAGTTCGGCATCGTAGGTGGGCATCTCCATGCCGTAGGCAAAGGGGGCTTTGCCGTGGGTGGTCGTCAGCGCGCCGAACATCGCGAGAGTTCCTCGCAGCTCACCCATCCGGTAGAGCGTTTGGGTGATCGGCATATTGGCCGCTTGGATGGCGGCTCTCAGCGCCGCCAATTTCTCTTGGTTCGCCCGGATCTCTTGGTAAGTGGTCGTCATGCTCGCCGGACGCTCTGTCCCTTCAATGACCGAGTTGAACTTCACAACAATCGCCCACTGATCCTTGATCTGCTTGGCGAGGCGTGATTTGGCCTTCAATGCTTGGCTCAACGAAACTTCCGCCATGCCCTTCATCATATCGGATATCGCGGCTGAGCGCACTCCCGGTTTCTCTGCCGCGAGCCCGTGGGCCTAGCGGCTCGGCAACGAACTCGGCGAGAAAAATGTAGTCTCAGATACTGTGACGAAACTCCTTTCGATCGTTTTTGCCGGAGTCCTCACTGTTGGCCTGATGGGTTGCAACGAGACGGATGCCAAGGATCTCTCGAACGATACGGGCAAACTTCTTGAGACCGCCGGCCGGTCGGCCCTCAACGCCTCCGTTGCCGCCAAGGTCAGCACCGCCCTCGCCCTGCGGAAGAATGTCGACATCACCAAACTTCGCGTCGAAGCAGTGGGCGATACCGTGACGATCTCCGGTTCTGCGCCCGATTCCAAAGCCAAGCGCCTGATTCTCGAAATCGCCCGCGAGACCAAGGGCGTTGGGAAAGTGGTCGACAAGATCGAGATTCGGGCCTAAACCTGCACCGAACCAGCACCGGGCTGAATCCGTAGAGGTTCAGCCCGGTTTCTTGTTCAAGTACTACTTTTTGACAAAAAACGGCATGGATCCGAACGCGGCCGAGCCTCTGCCATCGCGAACGTAGGAGAACAGCTTATACGCCCCGGGGGTTTTGGGAGCGACGAATCGCACCTGATGCCCTCGACGATCAAGCAGCGCATCCTCCACCTTTCGCACCTCGTTCATCGCCTTATCTTCTTCCTTGAGACCTTCGTTCTCCAGCCTCAGCTCCCAGCGATAATCTAACGGATCCAGCTCAGGATCGATGGCGTACGCGCTCACCTCAACCACTGACCCCGGTGCGATCTCCTTGCCATCCGCCAAGCTTTCCAGACTCAAGAACTGAGGGCACCGGTTCTCGGGATACTTGCCCGTCCAGAACTTCTGCATCTGATCGGTTTGTTCAAGTTTCTCCCCGGTTTGCAGCTGCATACCAAACCAACTGGTCACCGTGGTTTCGCGTTGCCACCACAGGAATGTATAACTTCCAAGGCATTGCTTGTTCTCGTCGAGGACGCCCTGCATGTAGTTCTTCGCCGCCAGCAGACCTTTTGCGGTGGAGCTTTGCTCGCGCGGCGATCCCCAGGTCGTCATTTCCGATTCCCACTGACCTTCCGCGCCAAACTCGGTGATCGAAAAAGCCCGGTTCCAACCGCCCTCGCGCAGAATCGCCCCGACTTTGCCCATGCCTTCGTAGGCGTTCACGCTCAAAAAGTCGAGACTTGGACAGAGATCGTGGATCAACTTGGCTTTTTCCGGTGAAATCCCTGCGGTGACGGTGGTCACGGGGTGGTGGGGATCCAGTTCTTTGATCCGCTTGGCCAACCGTTCGACTTGTCGGTAAATCGGTGCTTGCTTTTCGATGGGCGTAAAGATCTCCATCTCGTTGCCCAGGGCATAGCAAAGCAGCGCGGGATGATCTTTGGCGCGTCGAACCATGTCCTCGATCTCCTTCATCTGGGCGGCTTGGAACTTCGGATCGTTGTAGTCCACGCCCTCGTAATGCCCGTGGGCGAGCCAGATGCCGAGCATGAGCGTCATGCCATTGCGGTGGGCGAGATCCAGATCCTTTTCCAGATTCTCGATGCCCCAAGTTCGCGCGGCGTTCACGCCAATCTTGGCCGCGGCTGCTGGTTCATTCAAGCCGCCGACTCCTCGGATGAAGAACGGCTCGCCCCCGCGAATCAGTTGGTATCCCAGAGGGGTTTGTCGGAGCTCCACCTTAATCGCGCCGGACGTCGGCGTAACCATCGTTCCAGCAATCAGCGAAGCGGCAAGAAGGGAAGTGATCACGATTCTTTTGTACCTGAGAAACGTTTCGCAAATGTTCCGCCATTCTTCATTCTCGGTTGAAATCGAAACGATTTTTGGCCCCGACCCGTTCGCCCCAGGAATTGTGAAGAGGTCGTTAGCTATACTGATCCCGGCCGTCAACGGCGACGGATGCACGAAGGAGTCATCTCACTTTGGCTGGAGTCAGTTTTAACAACATTACGAAGATCTTTGGGAAAGACGTCAAGGCCGTCAACAACCTGAATCTCGAGATCAACGACAAAGAATTTATGGTGCTCGTCGGCCCTTCCGGTTGCGGAAAAACGACGGCTCTGCGCATGATCGCCGGCCTCGAAGAAGCCACCGAGGGCGATCTCATGATCGGAAGCACCCGCGTCAACGACGTGCCCCCCAAGGATCGCGACATCGCGATGGTCTTCCAAAACTACGCGCTCTATCCGCACATGACGGTGTACGATAACATCGCCTTTGGCCTGCGTCTGCGCGAACTCAAGGGCTTCTTCTGGCAAATCAGCCACTCCGCCGAAGCCAAAAAGATCAAGGAAGATATCGATGCCCGCGTGAAAGAGGCGGCCAAGATGCTCGACATCGACCACCTTCTTCACCGAAAGCCGAAGGAACTCTCGGGCGGTCAGCGACAACGCGTCGCCCTGGGCCGTGCGATTGTCCGCAAGCCGAAAGTCTTCTTGATGGACGAGCCGCTTTCGAACCTTGACGCCAAGCTCCGAATTCAAACCCGCGCGGAGCTGATCCGCTTGCACCGCGATTTGGGCATCACGACGATCTACGTCACCCACGACCAGGTCGAGGCCATGACGATGGGCCAGCGCATCGCGGTGATGAGCAATGGTGTACTCCAGCAATGCGATGAGCCCGAGGTGGTCTACAACGCTCCGGTCAATAAATTCGTCGCCGGATTCATCGGGGCTCCTCCGATGAACTTCCTCGAAGGCAAGATCTCTGGCGGCAAGTTCGACGGGGGCGATATCAGCTTCGCCATCACTCCCGGACACCCGGTTCTGGCGCATGAGGGCAAAAAGGTCACCTTTGGCATCCGGCCCGAGGACATCTATGATGCCAAGCTCGGGCTGATTCCCGTGACAGCGGAGAACAAGTTCACGGCCACGGTCGACGTTCTGGAAAAGCTCGGTGCCGAAGACACCGCCTACCTGACCGTGGGAGCCCACAACATGACCGCAACTCTCGACCCGGCAGCGCGGCTCGAAATGGGAACGGTCAACGAGTTTGCCATCGACCTCGCTAAGTCGCACTTCTTCGACGGCGAAACTGATATTGCGATCCGATAGCACCTCGGAATTCCGTGGCTCGATCCCCCGAGATTTCATTCTCGGGGGATCGTTCGTTACAGAAACTGAGCCTTGAGCGAATCTTGACAAAAATTGGGTTCATTCATTCGCCCAGAGAGTCGATACACTGAGGGCGGAGATGTGTAAGGTGAGACTCGCGATTCCCCTGTTGGTTGTTGTTTCTGGATTGCTGGGAGGGTGTCAGCCTCCGAACGCCGTGACCGTTCAGCCCCTGCCGGAGGTTCCGAAAGGCTGGTCGCGGATCGAGCGACCTGAAGTGCCGTTTACCTTTGCCGCCCCCAATGGCTGGACATTTGAAGCCGTGGAGCCGGATCCGCTCTTCGGGGCACTCAGCGGCAACTTCATGACCCAAAATGCCGTCATCGGCACCATGGAATCCGCCGACAAAACCGCATCGGTTCTGCTGATCGCCACCTATGAGCCGGGCAGCGCCGCCAATCCCGAGGGCATTGCGAACGAGCTCGCGGATATCGGAGGGCAGGCCGGAATGTCGAGCGTTCAGCAGGGAACCATTGATCTCCCCGTCGGCAAAGCCTATCGGGCCTTCATTGCCATCCAAGACAGCGGATTTGTCATCGCCACCACCTGCTATGCCGGGCGGGCCAAGGAGGGGGTCTATCAGTTCAACTTCCTCGTCGTCGGGGGAGACACCGTGGGCTACATCCCGCACGAGGAGATCATGAAGACCGTTCACTTTAAGTGAGGCGGCGGGGCGGATCAGGATGGAATCCACGCCGCTGGCGTACTTCACCAAGGTCAGGGAAGGGCTGGCTTCTCGATCTTCTTTCCCCAAAAACACCGAACCCCGGGCGGACGAATCCACCCGGGAGCTCGGAAGATCGGACTGAGCGGCAGCGAAGCCCGACCTTAGCGACTCATCCGAACTTATCGGAGGAGCGAGAGGACGCCCTGCGGTGCCGAGTTGGCTTGGCTGAGCATCGAGAGACCAGACTGTTGCAGGATCTGCAGTTTGGTGTAGTTGGTCATCTCTTCGGCCACGTCGATTTCTCGGATCGAGCTTTCGGTCGCCGCGAGGTTTTCCTTCGCGATACCGAGGCTGCGAACGTTCGATTCGAGCGTATTCTTCATGAACGAGCCGATGGAGCCACGGGAGTTGGCGACTGACGCGATGGCGCTATCGATTGCACCGAGAGCACTGGTCATATCGGTTCCCGTGATGTCGGTATTCGAGCTGTTGAAGCCGAGCGACGCTTGGTTGAAGTTACCGAGCGACAAGCGAGCGGATTGACCACCATTTGCACCGATCTGGAAGCTGGCGGAGCCATTCGTCACTCGAACTGAGTCCGTGTGGGTCGTGACCGTGTTGCCTGCGGTTCGGAGCTTGATCGCGTTTCCGTCCGAGTCCTTCAGTTCGAGGCCCTTACCCCGGTTGAAAGTACTCGTAAAGGTGTTCGTGCCATCCGTGTAGCTGACCGTAGCGACGGCATCGACGCCAGCGGCGCTTGCCGTACCCGCAGCAGATTGGATAATGCCATTGGCATCGACCAAGTCGACTCGGGAGTCGCTTCCGAAGTTCAGCTGCGTGAGGACGATGTTGTTCGTTCCGACAGCTGCGGTTACACCCGTTTCCGAAGATGCAGCGTTGATCTGATCGATCAGCTGGTCTCGGGTCGTGGTGGCAGTGGTGGAGAAGCTCTTTCCGTTGAGAGTGAAGCTACCGGCACCGACTGCGGTCGCACCGGTGGTAAGAGTGGCCTTCGAGCCAGAAACCGATGCCCGAGTGGCGGCGGTCGTGACTTGCACGTCCAGGCTGTCTGCAGCACTCACGGCACCAGCACCGATCTTGCCACCGATGGAAGCGGATTCGATGTTAACACCGCTGATCACGCTGGCGTTGGTGCCGGCGGAACCGTTGAGCAACTTCTTGCTTCCAAAGGCTGTGTTGCCAGCAACGCGGTCGATGGAGGAGAGAATGCTGTTCAGCTGGGTCTGGTTTGCGGCCTTCTGGGTCGCGTCCAGTGTGCTGTTACCATTTGCGACCGCGAGGCTTCGAGCGTCGCGGAGCAGACGGTTGATTTCGTCCAGACCGCCTTCAGCCGTCTTCGCGAAGTTCATTGCATCCTGGTTGTTACGCAGGGCTTGGTCGATTCCGCCGAGTTGCGCGCGGTAGCTTTCCGAGGCGATCAGTCCGGAAGGATCGTCGGCACCGCTGTTGATGCGCAGGCCCGTGGAGAGGCGAGTCGTGGACTTGCTCATTTCCGACCCGGTCATGCCCAGGTTGCGGAGAGCGTTCATTGCGTTGACGTTGGTATTGATGCGAAACGACATGGTTTTTCTTCCGTGAATCCAGTTGTTCTGGTGGACGGCACCCCGGGGGGCTTGTCATCCTGACGCCCGTCCACGAAAGGTTGTTGGTCGCTCGCTTTTCGTCATTCCCGATAGAAATACCGGGGTGTGAAAACCCTGGTAGTTTTAGCGGGGTCCGTGATTTTTGAACCTGTTATCGCGTATCCTGGTAAATATATGGGCATTTCTCTTAACGTTTATGCCGCGCAAAAGAAGCGCGCCCTCTTCGATGATCTCCGAGCCGGGAACCCCCCGAGCGAGGGCTCGTTCGATGAGGCGGTTTGGCGGGAAGCGAAGGCAAAGGGCGCGCCCACCATGGGGGCCACGAAGTATTCGCCTGACTCCTTGACCTTTGAATTCATCACCCAAGATCCTCAAGGCGCAGCGATTGTCCTGAGTGTTCGGGTGGAAGCCCCCGAGCGGATTGTTTTCATGCCCGTCCCCGATTGGGTCGTCCAGACCATCTGGCAAGGCGAGATCGACGGGTCGTATCGCTTTGAGAGCGAAGCGCGGGCTCTGTTGGCGGAGTTCGAGGGGCTGCTGGGGGCGGGGAAGAACGCCGAACTCTTCGGGGCGAAGATGGCGCTCGGCAAGGACTGAGCGGCGGGCCTCGTTCCTTCACTCGCATTCGCTCCTTCACTCACTGAGCGGGTGGAGAGCGTCCCGGCCCCGCTCATTTCTCATGATTTGACTCCCTTTCTGGGGGGCGTACACGGAAAGCTGGGGCGTCCTCCTGCTGGAGTGAAGGAGC
>Ga0209572_1000609_pt1 | contig 46199 bp, 42 predicted proteins | sample EBPBio232012_DNA_FD_185867 | JGI IMG/M metagenome (GOLD analysis project Ga0209572, IMG submission 185867) | Wastewater treatment Type I Accumulibacter community from EBPR Bioreactor in Madison, WI, USA - Reactor 1_1/23/2012_ DNA (SPAdes)... | ecosystem: Engineered > Bioreactor > EBPR >...
GAAAGTGGCTCATACCAAAGTGTATGTAATATTTCAATGATGTTTCCTTCTTCTGTTAATCTTATCGGATGAGTAGTTTCATCAAACGTGACTCCTTTCAAAGTATCAACTGCAAATCCAAATTCTTCAATTGCTTTTATCAACTTAATTGTGTTTGCAGGTTTAGGATTAACCCATAAATCAAAATCGTTGGTGCTTCTGCTATAACCCCAAAGTGTCACAGCTATTCCACCTACACACAAATACTCTACTTCATACTTATCCAAAAGCTTGTAAAACGATTTGTAATATGCTAAAGCAACATTCATTTCTTTTTTCTAAGAACTATATACTCTTTATCATCGAAAATTGTTTGATCAACTCCTGATGATTTAGCTAAATCCATCATGGCGCACGACCACTCCAAACGCTCAGCAACAGATATGGAGAGCATACGGGCAACTTGCTCTTCTATGCTCTCTTCAAATTTGTCACTTATGATACGTTTCATCAATTAATTCAGTTTATTTCTATTGATAAATTCCTTTTGATAGACAGAGGAAAAATTTTCAACCACAGCGCTACATGCTAAACGCCAGTTACGCAATCTAATCTCAACTCTATCTCCATTTGGTCCCCAATCCTCCTTAGTACCCTTAACATGAGTTGTCGCTTTCACTTTTTTGCTTAAAAAGATATCCCCTGAGTTAAGATCTATAAGTCGAAAGTGTCCACTGGATTTAAGTGTTGTGTGTCCATTTTGCTTAACTATAGTCTCATTGGAAATTGAAGAGGGGAACATGAGTATGTCCGCTCCTAAGCATATCTTAAACTCGTGCAACTCTTTATCGGAAAATTTCTGTTTTAGAGAATACGAGTTTTTTCCTTCTGATTCAATCCAATCAAGAAATGAGACTGCTCTTGTGTTACACTCTTTTTCCGAATCAATGTTGGTGTAATACTCTCTAATATCAAACGCTAAGGTGTTATTTGAACCGTCATTATCGATAAAGTTCCAAAGGGATTTTATAAGAATAGAATCGTTGCTAGGAATGAAACCAACAATACAGTCTTTTTTATTTAACTGATAAGTTTTATCTACAAATTGCTTTTGTGTAAACGCATTTGAAGTCGTGACAAGAATCAACAGATATATGAACAGGAATTTCATTTGAGAGAATATTTAGTTCAGTAATTCAAATACTCCCGCAGCACCTTGTCCAGTGCCTACGCACATAGTCACCACTCCATATTTACTTTTTCTTCTTCTCATTTCATTGAAGAGTTGCACAGAAAGTTTTGCACCTGTACAACCCAGCGGATGCCCAAGTGCGATGGCACCTCCGTTTACGTTTACAATGTCGGGATTGATGCCTAACTCACGAACAACCGCAACGCTTTGCGATGCGAAAGCTTCGTTCAATTCGAATAGGTCAATATCACCCATTGAAAGACCTGCGCGCTTCAGTGCACCTGGAACAGCATAGATTGGACCAACGCCCATGATGCGTGGTTCAAGTGCTGAAACATGATAGCTCTTCAGTTGAGCAATCGGTTTTACGTTGAGTTCCTTCAACATTTTTTCTGAAACAACCATTACGAAGGCCGCGCCATCGGAAGTTTGCGAAGAGTTACCAGCTGTTACGCTTCCCTTTGCATCAAACACGGGTTTGAGCTTTGCCAATGCTTCAATCGAAGTATCCTTACGTGGACCTTCATCTTGACTTACGGTATATTTTCTTTCTTGACGTTTATCGTTTTCAACGAAAATTTCTGTTACGTCAATCGGAACAATTTCATCTTTGAATTTACCATCGGCAATTGCTGCAAATGCTTTTTTATGCGAGTTTACAGAGAAAGCATCTTGTTCTTCGCGCGTTACTTTGAAGTCATGTGCAACGGCTTCTGCAGTCAATCCCATACCCCAATACCAGTCAGGATTTTCTTTGGCAACGCGTGCATTGGGAACGATGCGCCACCCACCAAACGGAATGGGTGACATGGTTTCCACACCGCCAGCAATGATGCAATCGGCAATGCCCGCATGAATTTTTGAAGCCGCAATAGCAATCGTTTCTAATCCACTTGAGCAATAGCGATTCACCGTCATGCCAGGAACCTTATCAGTTCCCAAGCCCATAAGTGAAATCATACGACCCACATTTAAGCCTTGCTCTGCCTCAGGTGTAGCATTACCTACTATCACATCATCAATTCTTGTTTTGTCTAAGTGTGGAAAATCAGCCACCAATCTTTCAATGACTTTTGCTCCCAATTCATCGGCACGATAGAATTTGAAAAATCCTCTTGGGGCTTTGGCAACTGCCGTTCTATAACCCGCTATGATATATGCGTCCATTTGAAATTGTATTAAGTACAAAGTACTATGTACAAAGAGTTGTACGAAGTATTATGTAGTTGATGTTTTGTTTGTTCTAACGTTGTTTTCTTCTTGTTGAATTTTTGTTTCAAGAGTTTCTTGTAACCGAAAATTCATGTTTTGTATGTGTTCAATTACTGAGGCAAATTCATCAAAGCTCTCTTGATTGATGTATTCCAATCGCTTTGCAATCAATCGCTGCGTTTGCAACTCAGCAGCAGAGCCACTGGCAATATTCAAAAACCTTTTAAAGTCTCTGTAACTGTTTCTGTTTGCACCCTCCGCAATGTTGGACGAAATAGAAACAGCGGCTCTTCTTGTTTGATTGGTCAGTGAATACAACTCTTCCTTCGGGTAACCCGAAGTCAACTTGTAAACGTCAACAGCGAAGTCAACGGATACTTGCCATATTTTTAATTCACTGAAGCGATTCATTTTTTTACTGAATTAAGTATTATGTACAATGTGTATCTTTCTTAGTACATAGTACTTAATACTTTGTACAATCAATTGCGAAGTATTTTTCCTGACGTAACCAAACTCTGCATTCTCTCCAGCGTTTTGCGTTGCATGCACAATTCCAAAAACGCTTTTCGCTCAAGGTCCAAAATGTATTGCTCACTTACTTGTGAAGGAATGGATATGTCACCACCGCACATTACGTAACCGAGTTTTTCGGAAATAAGTTGATCGTGTTCGCTGATGTAATTGCCGCTCTTCATGCTGTTGGCTCCTACGTAAACGATACCTAATGCTTCTTGTCCAAGAACGGTAATATCTTTTCTTGGAACAGGTTGTGTGTAGCCCTTTTCAGCCAATTCCAAACAAGCATCTTTGGCTCTTGTAAGTTGAAGTTCACGACTCACAACTACTTCATCAATTCCATTGCGGAGATAACCCAAATCGAATGCTTCATAAGCAGAAGTAGAAACTTTGGCTTGACCAATCGTCAAGAAACGATTTCTAAATGTGTTGATGCGAATGTCACCATCGCGAAGTTCATCGCTTGTGCGCACAGTGAACTCTTTTGTTCCTGCACCACCTGGAATAACGCCCACACCAAACTCAACAAGTCCCATATAAAGTTCTGCGTGTGCAACTACTTTATCACAGTGCATGCTGATTTCGCAACCACCACCAAGTGCCAAATTATGAGGCGCGCCCACAACTGGAATGCTTGAATAACGCATACGCATCACCGTGTTTTGGAACATCTTGATTGCCATGTTCAACTCATCATAATCCTGCTCAGCGGCCATCATGAATATCATTCCGACATTGGCTCCTGCGGAGAAATTTTCTCCATCGTTATACAGTACAAGTCCTTTGTATTCTTTCTCTGCAAGGTCAACGGCTTTGTTTAGACCCGCAATAACTTCACCACCGATGGTGTTCATCTTTGTACTCCAACTGCAACACAAAATGCCATCACCAAGATGATGAACTTTCACCGCGCTGTTTTGCCAAACAATGCTGCTGTCAGGCAATTGAGCATACACAATTTGCTTCGCAGGTGCTGGAATTTGTTTGTATGCCTTAGATGGAATATCGTAGAAGAATTTTTTTCCGTCTTCGATTTTATAGAAAGAAGAGATGCCTGCAGCGAGCATTTCTTTTACCCAAGCGGCTACTTTATGGCCATTCTCTTCGGCCAATTTTACTCCTGCTTCTACGCCAATAATATCCCATACTTCGTAAGAACCAAGCTGCCAACCGAAGCCTGCTTTCATTGCATCGTCTATGCTGTATAAGTTATCACTTATTTCAGGGATGCGATTGGAAACATAGGCAAACAAGCCAGCAAACGACTTGCGATAGAATTCGCCTGCTTTGTCTTTACCTGCAAACAATATTGGTATGCGTTTGCGCAAATCATCAACTGGCTTAGTGGCTTCAAGCGTTGCGAACTTCGCTTTCTTTTGAGAGCCATACTCGAGCGTATTCAAATCAAGTGAAAGGATTTCTGTTTTGCCTTCTGCGTTTTTTGTCTTCTTATAAAAGCCTTGTTTGGTTTTGTCGCCAATCCAATTGTTCTCTACCATCTTTGCTACATAGTCAGGAATAGAGAACACGTTGGAAGCTTCGTCATTTGGACAATTATCTTTAACGCCTTTCGCTACATGAACGAGCGTGTCAAGTCCAACAACATCACACGTTCTGAAAGTCGCGCTTTTGGGTCTTCCCAAAACAGGACCTGTGAGTTTATCTACTTCTTCCACCGTCAGTCCCATTTCTTTTACCAAGTGGAAAAGCGCTTGTATGCTGTAAACACCAACGCGGTTAGCGATGAAGGCAGGAGTGTCTTTGCAATGAACCACAACTTTGCCCAAATAACGTTGACCATATTCTTCAAAGAAAGAAAGAACCTCAGGTGATGTTTCTGGCGATGGAATAATTTCCAACAACTTCAAATAACGTGGAGGATTGAAGAAGTGCGTTCCGCAAAAATTCTTTTTAAAATCATCACTTCTTCCATCTATCAACATTCCGATTGGAATGCCAGATGTGTTTGAAGTGATAAGACTTCCCGGCTTGCGATGTTTTTCTACATCAGCATAAACCATTTTTTTAATGTCCAATCTTTCTGTTACGGCTTCAATAATCCAATCGCAATCTTTGAGTAACGCCAAATCATCGCTCAGATTTCCTGTTTTAATCCTATTGGCAAATGATTTGCGATAGATAGGCGAGGGGTTTGATTTCAATGCAGTTTGCAACGCTTCATCCACAATACGATTGCGAACGGCTTTGTCTTCAAGTGTTTTGCCTTTTGCTTTTTCGGCATCGTTCAACTCGCGCGGAACGATATCGAGCAATACTACATCCAACCCAATGTTGGCGAAGTGGCAAGCAATGCGCGAACCCATTACTCCGCTGCCGATAACTGCTGCTTTTTTTATTGTCCGTTTCATCTATAATTTTTTGTAATGCTCGAATGGTTATTCAAGCAGAATTATTTATTTATCGTTTTATCAAAAATGTGGTTGTCTTCAAGAATGACATTGAGTTGTTTCATTACCTCAAGGAAATTATCTAGCTTCTGGGCGGGTATTTCAGAGCGAACAAACTCATTGAACTTAATGACACGCAACCTTGATTGATCACGCATTTTTTTGCCCTTTTCAGTGAGCTTAACGAGTACGACTCTTTTGTCAGCTCCCGAAGGTTTTCGTTGAATCAACTTTTCGTCTTCCATTGTCTTTAATAGACGCGTCAAACTTGTTGGTTCCATTCCCATCTTAGGGCCAAGCTTGGTAGAAGGCGTTCCTTCAATGTCAATATTCAAAAGCGCGAAACCGATGGCCATGGTACCACCAAACTGAGCGGCTTCTGTATTGTACATTTTAGAAACCTTCGCCCATGTCCAGCGCAAATAGAAGTCTATTGTATCTTCGGGTCTCAATTCAACTAATTCTTTATTAAACCTAGTTTGGTATTTCTTTTTTCCTTTGATGAAAAACAAAACCCAGTACGAAGTAAACAATAAAATGTTATGCGCGCATATAAAATTTGAGAAATTTTCTATATGCAATAAAAAACCCGAGGTTCAACTCGGGCTTTCAGTGAATTTTTAATCAGCAATTATTTCGCAGCCGCATATTTTTTCGCCACCACATCCCAGTTAATCACATTGTAAAACGCGTTGATATAGTCCGGTCTGCGGTTTTGATAGTTCAAGTAATAGGCATGCTCCCACACATCCAAGCCAAGGATTGGCGCACCACCACAGCCGATAGTTGGCATCAGCGGATTGTCTTGGTTGGCAGAAGAGCAAACTTCTACTTTACCGCCTTTGTGCACGCAAAGCCAAGCCCAACCTGAACCAAAGCGTGTGGTAGCTGCTTTCGTAAATTCTTCCTTGAATTTATCTAAAGAACCGAAAGCGGCATTGATGGCATCGGCTAATTCACCATTTGGAGTATTAGAACCGCCCGGTGTAAGTATTTCCCAAAAGAGATTATGATTGTAAAAGCCACCACCGTTGTTACGTACAGCAGGTTTATCAAAACCTTTAACGATCACCTCTTCAATAGAAAGATTTTCTAGGTCAGTGCCTGCAATAGCGGCATTTAGGTTGTTGGTATAAGCTGCGTGATGCTTGTCATGATGGATTTCCATTGTTTTTGCATCTATATGTGGCTCCAGCGCATTGAATGCGTAAGGGAGCGGATCAAGTGTAAAAGCCATTGTACTAATTTTTTTAATTTATTGAGGGTAAAATTAGAAACGTTTGCCGAGTGAGTGGTTACAAAATAATCCCAAGAAATTCTGACAGCACCGATACATAAGATTCATTATAAAGAAACATAATTAAGGATGCGTGCTAAGTCACTCTAGATACCTTTGCCTTCATTCACTTTAAGATTTACAAGTATGAAAAATAATTGGAGAAGAATGGCGACTATAGCAGGCGCAGGAACATTGCTTTTTATAATGGCAGCTTGTGCACCTAAGAATGGTGTTACACAATCGTCTGCTGATAATAAAAACCCTTCAGAACAAATAGGATTCACCCCATTTACCTTGCCTGACTTGGGTTATGCCTTCAATGCACTTGAGCCAACGATTGACGCTACAACCATGCAAATCCATCATGACAAGCATCATGCGGCTTATGTGAATAATTTGAATACAGCACTCAATGGAAAGCCCTACAAAGACCAAGCTTCTACACTTGATGAGATTCTTGCAACAGTGGTGGCAGAAGATGCCGCTGTGCGTAACAATGCTGGCGGCCATTGGAATCACAGTATGTTTTGGAAATGGATAAGCCCAGGCGGCTCAAAAGTTCCATCAGCAACTTTAGCAGCAGCCATCAACAACTCCTTTGGCAGTTTTGATGAATTCAAAAAGCAATTCAGCGATGCTGCTAAATCTCGTTTTGGCTCAGGATGGGCTTGGTTGAGTATAGGATCAGATAAAAAGCTTTTCATCTCCTCTACCCCTAATCAAGACAATCCATTGATGAAAAATTTGGTGGACAAAACAGGCACACCCATTCTTGGATTGGATGTGTGGGAGCACGCTTACTATTTGAATTATCAAAACAAACGTCCTGATTACATTACGGCATTCTTCTCCATCATCAATTGGGACGTAGTTGAAGCTGAATATCAAAAAGCGATGAAGTAGTCGCAACGCGTAACTGACAAAGAAAAAAGCAACCAAATTGGTTGCTTTTTTCATATTCAATCTTTTCTATTACGCGAGTGCTTATCTCAACGTAAATCTTACGGGAACGTTCATCGTCAAGCGTACAGGATTACCGTTTTGTCTTGCCGGGGTAAACTTCTTAAGCTTCTTAACCGCTGCTTCCGCAGCTTTGCTAAGGTTTTTACCGCCTTGAACTTCTCTGATAACTTTTGTATTCGATATTGAACCGTCTTTCTCTACGGTGAACTCAACCATTACAACACCTTGGATACTATTCTCTTTTTCAAATTCAGGATAAGTAATGTTGCTATTAATATCCTTAATCATGGCAGCCTCACCGCCTGGATAAACAGGCATCTCGGATGCGAAGCGAACAGGTTCTTCTTCTTTAGGCGGTGCTATATAAACCGGAGGAGGTTCAGAAGGCGCTATAATTCCTTCTTCACCCTCAACGTCTTGCGTTCCTACATTCTTGTTTTCTAATTCATCCACTGCCGGAGGTGGGTCTTTCACCTCTTCTTCTGTCACTTCAATCTCCGTGAACTTAATCTGTTCAATGGTTGGTGGTGGCGGTGGTGGTGGTGGCGGTGGTGGCGGTGGTGGTGGCTCCTCAGGATTGGTAGGCGGAGGAGGTAACATTTCAATGATTTTATCAGCAGGCACTTCCGCTATATCCAATGGCTTTTCTGCAAATATTAAAGGAGCTGTAAAACCAACCACTGTAATAAGCGCTGTTATTCCTATAGAAAAAGCAACCACCTTGCCATGGCTCTTACGCATTTTATATGCGCCATAGTCCTTAATTCTATCTTCAAAAACCAAGTTGTTGCGCAATGGATTAAGTACATTGCTCCAACTGCCGTCCATGCCAATCAAACCTATCAGCACGGCCGCTACAATTATGATGATTAATGCTGTCATAATATTAAACTATTTTAGAGACTGTTATAGGGTAAATACAAGTTACAATCTCAAACGTTCAATGTGTTCTAAAAATTCTATTTTTTATCCAGCTTAAGTTCTGAAGCTTTTTGCCTTACGGCTATAGCTTCCGTTTCGGCCATATCTTGGATGGCGCGTTTTCGAACATTTACCAGATTCAACTCATCAATGGCATTGATGACATTCTTGTACTTCGTTTTATCAACCGTCTTTACAACTACGAAAGGTGCAAGACTATCACCTACCACTTTTTTGTATTCATCTTCGTATTGCGATTCAGGAATCTTTTTCTCCTGAAGCAATTGCTTCAATTGATTCACTCGACTATTTACACGCTCATTCTTGTCCAACATGATTTTCCGGAAACCATCCTTGGAGAAGTCTGTGAGATAAATTTCTGTGGAATCGGGTTTATACATTCCGCTGTAGTAGAAAATCTCGTTCTCCTTCTCGCCAAGCAACAGGGTAGTCGCTAACTGAAAATTGACCTTCGTCTTTGTGGTATCATCTTCTGCTTTTTTAGGATAGATAATTTCCAAGGTCTTCGGCTTCGCCAATGTTGCTGCCAATACAAAGAAAGTAAGCAGCAAGAAAGCCAAATCTACCATAGGCGTCATATCTATTCGGGCAGGGGTTTTCTTGGCTTTCTTCTTGCCCTTACCATCACCACCACCGGCATCTACTATTTCTGCCATCGTTTTTTGTCTTCTTTAATTTGAAATAATCAATTAGCTGTCAACTTAGCATCGGCATTATCACCGGAACCTTTGAGGTTAGTGACCATGTTGAATTGGAAGATTTCTTTGCTTCGGAACACATCTACCACCTTTTGAACCTTTTCATAATCGGTTTCAGAATCCGCTTTTAGGGCATATCTTAAACCGTTTTTCTTAAGGTCATCCATGGTCATTCCATTGGCTTGAGCGTCTTCCACAAAAGCCGCATAACCTTCAATTATCCAATCCGCAAGTTGGTTGTTTAATGAGTCAAGAGGTATCCCCTTGCTATTTTTATCCAACTTTTCTTTTGCATCACCCTCTGCGCTGATATATCCAGGGAGAGCCTCTATAGGCTGACCAAACGTTCCCATCACAGAAAACTGATCTATTTGATCTTGGTTGAATTTTACCCCAGGGTAACGAACCATCATGCGTTCCAAGAGTTTTGTTCTTGTTCCTTTACCCGAAATATCAAAAAATGCTCTTCCGGCCGTATCCACTGTAATCAGCATTACGTTTTCCGGCAATTGTGTGAGCGAAGTAGAGGCCGGAGGATTGGCTTCTACTGGCTCCATGTTTCTGAATTTCGCGGTAAGCATGAAGAACGTTACCAACAAAAACGCAAGGTCCACCATTGGAGTCATATCCAAGCTGGGTGCGCTTTTGGGTACTTTTATTTTTGCCATCGTTCTTCTCTAATTTTTTGTTTGAATTAATTGCGCTCTATGTAAGAAGTCGCAACTGAATTAGTGCTTTTCAGCGAAAATCTGAGCCACCGCGAAACCTGCCTCATCAATGCCATGAGTCAATTGATCCACACGCGTGCTGAAATAGTTGAAGATAAGAATAGCCACTGCTGATGCCAAGATTCCAAGGAACGTACAGTTCAAGGCTTCAGAGATACCTACTGAAAGTTGTGCCGGATCCGGAACACCTTCTGCCATAGCCGAGAACGATTTAATCATACCGGATACCGTACCCAAAAGACCAATCAATACACCAAGAGACGCACAAGTAGAAAGAATCACCAAATTCTTAGAAAGCATTGGAAGCTCCAAGGCTGTTGCCTCTTCAATTTCTTCTTTCAACGCGTGAACTTTAGTGTCCTTATCTGCCGAGTTATCGTTTGACAATGATTTATAACGCTCCAATCCCGAACGCATTACCGCGCCTACTGAGCCTTTTTGTTTATTGCAAAGAGCGATAGCCTGATCAACTTGACCGTTCTTCAAAAGTCCTTTTACGTTAGCAATAAATTTATCTACACTGCCCGTACCGCGAGATTGGAATAGGCTTATCAATCTTTCAAGGAAGAAAGTAACTACCACAATATTGATTGCAAGCAGTACTGCGATAATAGGCCCACCTTTGTACATGATGCCAAGTGTATTATGCGGATGACCAAGCACTGGGTCATTGCCTTCAAAGTTTGCCGGATTCCCCAACACATAAAGATAAAGGATAGCTCCCAAAATCAAAGCTATCGGAATAGCGATGTATGGAAAAATAGAGCTTAAACTGCTTCCTGATTTGTTATTGCTCATAACGCTTTTTTGTTTTAAGATTGATATTTATTGAGTTGTAATAAATGCTTTTTTAATCCGAGACTCATTGTCTCTGCCATTTTTTGCGGGTGCCAAACATAGTAAATGTTCAACTTATATGAAGTAAATTCTGTGTTGTCATTTTTCCTTTCCCTTTGTTTCAACCTAAATCACCCCTTGAACGATTGACGCGGATAAAACTATATGTACAGCTAGTTTATTCAGGATGAAAATGTGCTCAATAATTGCAGGTCAAACAAGGCAGGCCACCGTTTACTTGAACTCGGCATAATTCCAAACACCCACCATTTGCTCCTTGATGAACGACCTAGCGATGTCATAAACGTTTTCCTGATTATTGAACCAAACAGTTTTATACATCGTGGTTTCTGCCTTCAGTTTGGTCAAGCGCACCACTTCTAGTCCGTAAATGGGTGTGTCCTTTTTAGCGAGCTCATCCACATAATCAAGACTTTCCTGTTTATCACGATAATATGAGCCATTGCGTTCAATAATCGCCTTTCTCATTCCTTGACAATGACTGTATTTCTTCCATTAAAGCTCAGATTATAAACACCGGAAGGAATGTTGGTTAGATCTATCTGCATTGTGGTTGATACAAAATTGATTTGTTCGTCCAATATTATTTTACCCGAAATGTCTATAATCCTTAGCTTGGTTGGACCCAATTTTTCTTCGCATTTGATAGTCATAAAATCTACTACAGGATTAGGATAAATGGCGTACTCAAGGGCTCCTTTTTCCTCCATTCCGACAACCGCTGTATAGACCTCGCTCATTGTTGTACAGCCGTAATTTGTGGTCACACTCACCGCATAGTTGCCTGACTGAAGCACGGACGTGTAATAAGTAGTCGCTCCATCAATCGGCAACCCATTGAAATACCATTGGTAGCTACTATATATGTTCGCTACCTCCATTTCCATTGCTCCGGCATCATAAGTTATTTCCACTGCGGGGCAATACAGGTAAGTTTGACTAACTGCTACACAACCGAATTCATTTTGAACCTCACAATAGTATTGACCTCCTTGTGTCATAGTATATGAAGGCTCGATAGCATCCGGAATCATAACGCCATTCCTATACCAAGTATAGTTTAGAAGATCTTGGTCGTTACACACTAAGATATTTCCATTTGCTATAAAATCTGCATCGGGAAAAGGGAATACAGTAATTATTGCTTCATCGGTAACTTGGTTGGTTGTGTCCAAAGCAATGACCACATTGCCAACCGTACCGTTGCCGGAAGTAAAGGTGGCCGTGCCGATGCTAATTTCTGCAATACCCAAATTATCGTCAGATGAAATCGGATCCTCATCAAAGAATTGAAGCGAGTAGGGTGGATTATCCAAAAGTAAATCAAGCTCCTCCCATGTATGGCTTGATGTATTATCAATTGCGTTAGAAGTGTAGACAATAGATCCGCTGCCGTTGATGAGTGTAAAATATGGATCGGGCGAGCCGAAGATGTCTTCGTCTGCATCCCAACCGGAAGCAACATTAAGCAGTTCAACGCTTTGCAGTTTGTATTCCGAAACAGTGGTTGTTAGCGTGGTTGTATAATCACCTTCGGTATCATAAATCACCGTTGATGGATTGGGCAATGTGGAGCTTTGGCCATTTCCAAAATCCCAGTCGTAGGTTGTCACCGCAGGAGATGGAGCAACAATACTTGCGGTAAAATTCACTTCAACTGAGCCACATCCTGCGGGTTGGTCATATACAAATGAACCCGCAGTTCCTTCACCCGGCACCACAGTCATCGAGGTAGGGAAGTTTTCAGATTGTGTAACAGGGAATCCAAAAGCAATGAGATCTGCAGTTACAGAAATATTTACATTATAAACACCCGGTAAAATTGGGGTTCCACAAAGTGTGGCACAGCCATAATTCTGTCCTTCGCTCGGATAATAAACCCCATCTTCATCATTTAGCGTGTAAGTAATTCCAAAAGGCAACCCTGAAACCGAAGCAATGGTTACTGAAACTACTTCGGCCTGAAGCTGAGACTCGGGATCGGTAATTAGTGATGGAATATAGAACGTGAGCGTTTGTTGATAGTACTCGCCCACTACAGCGTCCGGAACCTGCATTGGGCAGATAGCCGGATAATCAGAACCCGCACCACACGTGTTGTCAGGATTGCATTCTTCACATTGCGCTTCGGAAATTAGGCTGATTGCCAGCCATAATAAAATCAGTGATGCCTTTTTAAAAAGTAGAGAGCCGTTCATTCGACAATAATTATTTTCACGAAAGTAGAAAGTCTTTATTCGAATACGAAAGAGGATGCTGACTTTTACATTCGCAACATGAATTCTATTCAAAAACATTTTGAAGAAGCACAAACATTGCTCAATTCTATCGTGAATGATGCTTCGTTCTTTTCGCAAGTTGAAAAGGCAGGAAAGGCAATGGTCGCAAGCTTGAGGGCTGGAGGAAAAATCATTTCTTGTGGCAACGGAGGAAGCATGTGCGATGCCATGCATTTTGCAGAAGAGTTAACCGGGCGTTATCGAGACAATCGCCCTTCAATTGCGGCCATTAGCATCAGCGATCCTTCACACATAACGTGTGTTGGAAATGATTATGGCTTTCAATTTGTCTTTTCGCGATTTGTTGAAGGGGTTGGAAATACCGGAGATGTTTTACTGGGCATTTCAACCAGTGGCAATTCTCAAAATGTTATTGAAGCAGCAAGGGCGGCTAAGTCTAAAGGGATCACGACAATTTGTCTTACAGGAAAAAATGGTGGCGAACTCGCAGGATTATGTGATATTGAAATTCGAATACCCTGGAATGGCTATGCGGACCGCATTCAAGAGATTCATATTAAAGTGATACATTCGTTAATTGATTATATAGAACAGCACTTATAGTGTTGGTCCATATTTTGCCAAATTGAACTAAAAAACTATTCAATGCTTGTAAAAACCTTTGGCAGTGCCGTGTTTGGAGTAAGTGCTGCGACCATCACAATAGAAGTCAATGTAGATAAAGGCGCGCAAATGGCTATAGTAGGATTGCCAGATGCTGCTGTGAAGGAAGCACAACAGCGCATTAAAGCAGCTCTTTCAAATAGCGGATTTACTCTTCCCGTTAGGAATATAACCATAAACATGGCGCCTGCCGATATCCGTAAAGAAGGCACGGCATATGACTTGCCGTTGGCAATTGGCATACTTGCGGCAACAGGGCAAACTTCTGATGAACGTTTAAACGAATTCATCATCATGGGTGAGCTTTCGCTGGACGGTGGTTTACGGCCCATCAAGGGTGTTCTTCCCATCGCAATAGAAGCCAAGAAAGAAGGATTCAAAGGAATGATTGTTCCTTCTTTCAATGCACGCGAAGCTGCTATAGTAAGCGACCTTGATGTTTATGGTGTGGACAACATTAAAGAGGTGATTGACTTTCTCAATGGAGATGTCGTGCTTGAAAAAACAATCGTCAATACACGAGAAGAATTCTACAATCGTTTGGATAGTTACGCGGTAGATTTTTCTGATGTAAAAGGTCAAGACAACATAAAACGTGCGTTTGAAATTGCTGCAGCAGGAGGGCACAATGTTATTCTGATTGGTCCGCCCGGTGCAGGAAAGACAATGCTCGCAAAAAGACTACCGACCATTCTTCCTCCATTGAATTTGCACGAAGCGCTAGAAACGACCAAAATCCATAGCGTTGCAGGAAAGTTGAAAAAAGAAGATTCGCTCATCAGCGTTCGCCCGTTTCGATCGCCACATCACACCATCAGTGATGTGGCTTTGGTTGGTGGAGGAAGCTTTCCGCAACCGGGTGAAATTTCGTTAGCGCATCATGGCGTTTTATTCTTAGATGAATTGCCGGAGTTTAAGCGCACTGTTTTAGAGGTAATGCGCCAGCCTTTAGAAGACAGGTCTATTACGATTTCGCGCAGTAAGTTTTCTGTAGAATATCCTGCCAGTTTTATGTTGGTGGCAAGCATGAATCCTTGTCCATGTGGTTTCTATAATCATCCTGAAAAAGACTGCGTTTGTGCCCCGGGCGTTGTACAGAAATACCTGAACAAAGTAAGTGGTCCATTGCTCGATAGAATTGACATTCACATAGAAGTAACTCCTGTCAGCTATGATGAACTAAGTGACAAAAAGAAGGGAGAGGAAAGTTCAGGCATTCGTGAACGTGTCATTCAAGCAAGGAAAGTTCAAGAAGAAAGGTACGCTGAGAGAAAAGACATTCATTGCAATGCGCAAATGGACAGCAAATTACTCAAGGAGATTTGTGACATTGATGAAGCGGGAAGCAAGATGCTACGGATTGCAATGGACAAATTAAAACTATCGGCAAGGGCCTATGATAGAATTCTGAAGGTCGCGCGCACAATTGCGGACCTAGATAATAGCACTTCCATAAAAACCGAACACTTGGCAGAGGCAATTCAGTACAGAAGTCTTGACAGGGAAAATTGGGCCGGGTAAATTCATTCTTGTTGAAAAGAATTGACCTCCATGTTTTAGGATTCCATTTTTTTCCTCACATTCGTCATCCGTTAGCTTGTTTGAGTTCCGCTATGCTCTGAAAATGCGTTAACGATTATCCCTGTTTTAGGGCAATTTTTCTTAACTGATTTATTTGATTTCAATGAAAAAACTTCTACTTGTTTTTACGTGTCTATTCCTTTTTGTTCAATTATTCGGACAACGCAATTGCGGCACGGTAGGCTACCAACAAATGTTAGAGCAGCAAGACCCCTCAATCATCCAGCAAAAAATAGCGATTGAGAATTTTACTCAACAGTTTATTGCGAACGATGAGGGTGGTGATAGAGCTGTACTTACCATACCAGTGGTCGTCCACGTTGTATGGAACACTGCAACGGAAAATATTAGCGAAGCACAAATTTTATCTCAACTAGATGTATTGAATGAAGATTTCCGAAAAATGAACGCTGATGTTTCCAGTGTCCCCGGAGTTTTTCAGCCATTAGCGTCTGATGTTGAAATTGAGTTTTGTCTGGCGACCACAGACCCAAATGGAAATCCCACATCGGGAATAACACGAACGAACACAAGCCTCACCTCCTTTCCATATCCGGGCAATGCCATGAAGTTTGATGCGCAAGGTGGAAAAGATGCGTGGCCTAGAGATAGCTATCTTAACATGTGGGTGTGTGATTTAGCTGCCGGATTGCTTGGTTTCGCCCAATTTCCGGGCGGGGGCGCAAGTACCGATGGTGTTGTAATTGATTATCTCTATTTTGGAAATACCGGAACGGCCACTGCGCCATATGATCTTGGGCGCACCGCCACGCATGAAGTAGGACATTGGCTCAATCTCTATCACATTTGGGGCGATGACGATGACTGCTCAGGAAGCGATTTAGTGGCAGACACGCCTAATCAAGAAGTGGACAACGGTGGCTGTCCAACCTTTCCACATGTTACATGTTCCAATGGCCCAAATGGAGATATGTTCATGAATTATATGGACTACACCAATGATGCGTGTATGTTTATGTTCTCGGCCGGCCAAACAACGCGGATGCGTGCGTTGTTTGCGTCAGGGGGATTTCGAGAACCTCTTCTTTCCTCTATGGGATGCGGAATTCCACCTGCTTGTAGCGCTCCAACCGGACTTGCCGCTTCGGGTATTACCCAAACCGGAGCAACAGTGAGCTGGGGCACAGTAGCCGAAGCAACCAACGGATATCAGTATGTGGTATCAACAAGCAGTTCAACACCAAGCGGCTCAGGCACCGCTACTGCGTCAATCTCTGTTTCTGCCGGAACGTTGACAGCCAATACAAGTTATTATTTGTTTGTTAGAACAAATTGTGGAATAGATGGGTTTAGTGCTTGGTCTGGTCCTTATGCGTTTTCTACTCCTTGCGCAGCCGTTAATTCATTTCCATTTAATGAAACTTTTGAATCTGCAAGTACTTCAAGACCATGTTGGAAGGTAAACGAATATGTCAGTGGGGCTTCTATAGATTGGACGTATGGCACAGGCGCAGCTGGTGGCGGATCCATCACTGCTGCACATGGAGGAACCGTTAATGCCCGCTTTTATAAAGCAGACAACTCTTCACCTTCTTTGACCAGATTGGTTTCTCCGCCATTAAACATATCTTCATTAACATCACCTGAAGTGAGCTTTTGGTATGCCAATGAAGCATGGTCCGGTGATCAGGACGAGTTAAGAGTGTTTTACAAAACTTCTTCAGGTGGGACTTGGACACAGATTTCCGGAGCAACTTATACTACGAGTGTTTCTTCTTGGACAGAGGTTGTGCTCTCACTCCCATCAGGCAGTTCCGATTATTATATCTCCTTCCAAGGCACCGCCCGTTATGGCAGAGGATTAGTGGTTGATGACGTGCAGGTGAGAAACGGCAACACTTGTTCAGCACCAGCGGGTCTAACCGCAACTGCAGCTTCAAGCACTACCGCAAATATTGGTTGGGGCACGGTCGCTGGGGCTTCCGGAGGATATGAATACGTTGTTTCAAACAGCAATGCTGCTCCTTCAGGCTCGGGAACACCCTTTGCCGGAACCTCAACAACCGTTGGTTCGCTTACCGCTGGAACTACTTATTATCTTTTTGTAAGATCAAATTGTGGTAGCGGGAACTTCAGCTCTTGGGCAGGACCACAAAGCTTTACTACGCCAATTGCCAACGACAACTGTTCAGAAGCAATAGTATTGACACCTAGCTTGTCGTGTAACACTGTTTCAGGCACCACGGTAGGCGCAACTCAATCCATCCCCGCCATAACATGTGCAACCTTCACCGGTAATGCAAATGATGATGTTTGGTATAGTTTCACAGCTATATCGCCTAACCATACCATCACCGTGGATGGCGATACCGGATTTGATGCTGTCGTGGACGTTCGCTCAGGCAGTTGCAATGGAACTAATATGGCTTGCGCTGATGCTACTTCAGGTGGTGGAATAGAACAGGTAGTTCTATCAGGACTATCCAATAACACGATATACTACATTCGAATTTATGGCTATGGCAGTGCTGCATCAAATGGAGGCTTTACTGTTTGTGTAACTATGCCAGCTGCGGTTACTTGGTATCTAGATTTCGATGGTGATGGTCGCTACGTGTCAACTCAGCAAGCCTACTTCAGTCCGGGCACAGGCTGGACCACAACCGCTGGAATTAGCGGTGATTGTAACGACAACAATATTTTAGTATGGCAATCTGCTTCACTTTACATAGATAATGATAGTGACGGCTATAATGCCGGAACACAAACAGTTTGCTACGGGGCAAGTATCCCAGCAGGATATTCTACAACCACGTCAGGTACCGATTGCAACGATAACAATAACGCAATCCGTCCCAACGCAACGGAAGTTTGCGATGGCGTTGATAATAACTGTAATGGTTCAACTGATGAAGGAGTAACAACCACCTACTATTTGGATAGTGACAATGATGGTTATGGTAGCAATGCGTCAACTACTCAGGCCTGCAGCTTGCCCGTTGGTTATGCTATAGTCGGTGGCGATTGTAATAACAGCAATAGTGCTATTCACCCGGGAGCATCTGAATTATGTAATGGAATTGATGATGATTGTGACTCACAAATTGATGAAGGAGTTCTAATCACTTTTTACAGAGACCAAGACAATGATGGATATGGTGATGATTCAAATACGACCTCTGCTTGCTCAGCACCCGGAGGTTTTGTTGCAATAGGTGGAGATTGTAATGATAACAACTCAAGCATTTATCCAAATGCCCCTGAAGTTTGCGATGGTTTAGACAATGATTGCGACAGTTCCACGGATGAAGGATTGGTATTCACAAATTATTATGCAGATTTGGATAGCGATGGATATGGCTCGGGCTTACTCGGTAGCTTCTGTGCAGCACCTGCAAATTCTTCGGTTAACAATTTGGATTGTAATGATGGCAATAACAGTATTCACCCCGGAGCAATAGAGCTTTGCAACGGTATTGATGATGATTGCGATGGCAGTACAGATGAAGACATCGTTTCGCAGAATTATTATTCTGATAATGATGGCGATGGTTTTGGTTCTACAACACTTTTAGGGTCATTCTGTTCGCCTCCCGCGAATTCTTCTTTAAACAACACAGACTGCAATGACGCGGACAATTCCGTTTGGCAATCGGCACTTCTATATGTAGATTCAGATAATGACGGATACAATGCAGGCACGCAAACAATTTGCTATGGCGCGAGCCTTCCGACCGGCTACTCAATGTCAACATTAGGAACTGATTGTAATGACAATAACAATGCTATCAATCCGGGGGCGAGTGAAATATGTGATGGCATTGATAATAACTGTGACGGCTCTACTGATGAAGGTTTAATACAAACATACTATTTCGACAATGATGGTGATGGTTTTGGAAACAACTCCGTCAGCGTTCAAGCATGCAGTCCGCCTCTTGGTTACGTTATAGCAGGAGGCGACTGTAATGATACTAATGATGCGATTTATCCGGGAGCGAATGAACTATGTAATGGTTTGGATGATGACTGCAATGGCAACGCAGATGATGGTCTGACATTCAACAATTATTATGCAGACAATGATGGAGATGGATATGGCTCTTCAACGCTGCTGGGTTCTTTCTGCAATGCTCCTGCTAATTCTTCATTGAACAATTTAGACTGTAATGACAGCAGCACATCTATAAATCCCGGAGCAACAGAGTTGTGTAATGGTATCGATGACGACTGTGATGGAAATACAGATGAAGATATTGTATCTCAAAATTATTACGCAGACAATGATGGCGATGGATATGGCTCATCTACGTTACTTGGATCTTTCTGTATTGCGCCTGCAAACTCTTCCTTGAATAATTTGGATTGTAATGATAACAATGCTTCAATCCGTCCAGGGGCAGCTGAAGTGTGTGATGGTATTGACAACGATTGTGATGGCTCTATAGATGAAGGTATGATGAATACTTTCTACTTCGATAACGATGGCGATGGATACGGCAACAATTCGGTAACTGTTCAGGCTTGTTCTGCTCCTGTGGGATACGTGAGTCTTGGCGGAGATTGTCATGATAACAATAATGCTATTCATCCGGGCGCAACTGAACTCTGCGATGGTGTTGATAATAATTGTAACGGTTCAACCGATGAGGGAGTAACAACCACCTACTATTTAGATACTGACAATGATGGTTATGGAAGCAGTGCGTCAACCACACAAGCCTGTAGCTTGCCTGTCGGATATGCGGCTGTCGGTGGTGATTGCAATAACAATAACAACGCTATTCATCCTGGGGCGACAGAAGCTTGTGATGGCATTGACAACAATTGCAATAGTTCAACAGACGAAGGTGTAACAGCTACTTACTATCTCGACAGTGATGGCGATGGTTACGGAAGTAATACCTCAACAACTCAAGCCTGTAGCTTGCCTGTAGGATATGCTACAATAGGCGGTGATTGTAATGATGGAAATAGCGCCATTCACCCTAATGCCGCAGAGCAATGCAATGGGATAAATGATGACTGTGACGGGCAAACCGATGAAGGCTGTGGCGTAACCGCTGACCCACCAGCCAATGACAATTTCGCATTAAATAACCCAAGTGTATCGGCTGTAAGTTATGTGTATCCAAATTGTATCAGCATTCAGGGCACAACGGCAGGCGCAACCATAAGCCCATATACGGGCAACAGAGAGGTTTGGTATCAGTTTATCGCCCAAAGCAATGGTGTCAGCATTGCCGTTAATAGCAGCATTATAAATTCCAAGATTTATTTATTCAGCAGCAATAATCCGAATGTTGCTATTGACGAAGAAGACATTAACTCAGGCGGTTCCGAGGTTCTTAACTACGGCAATCTCATAGCGGGACAATCTTATCACATTGCAATAGCATCGGTTGGAGCAACGGATGGAGCGTTTTCATTTTGCATAAAACAACTGCGAAGACCCGGTTGCACACAACCTCCTTCAGGCGGCTATACCTTGTGTTCTCTTTTTAAATCATCTGCGACCGGTGCTGCAAACACAACTTTTAGTTTTACCAACTCCCAAAACCAAATTACTTCTATCACAAGTGCCGGTCCAATTGCACTTAGCCAACCTTCATTGCAGTTAGCTTATGGAGAAACATTTACCGCAAATCTGGTAGCAAATTACCTTTTGTTTGATGGTTTGGGTAATGAAGAAATCATTTCTGTGGCAAATGCAGCTCCTTGTAGTGTTTATATAAACAGCCATCCTGCTGTTGATGTTAAAAGCAATTTAAGATGTGTCAATGGAGCCACTCTGTATCGCGCATCTTATCTTTTGGCAGCATCCAGTGCCGGCTCCGGAATCTGCGGTGTGACAGGATATACAGTTGAGTTTACACCGGTCAGTAATTGCAATGGTAACAATCCTCAGGGTTTGGAGACATTTACCAAAACAGTTGCGTCACCGACTGCGTGTATTTCCTTGAGCTATGCTTTCAATCAAATTCCGTTATCTGCTAACCCAGGATTAGGCTATTGGAGTGTGCGTTGGAAACCTAGATTTGGAAACATCGAAGGTGAATACGGAAACAGTCATGTAATAGCGGTCAATGGGACGGCTCCAATTAATATGATGCCGGATCCTGCCAGTGGACAAAATTCTTTGTCAAACCTGAATGAAAGCTTAGCTCCGAATGCAAACATTTATCCCAATCCAAACAGCGGTGATCAAATGAATTTGCAAATCACCGGAGGCGAAACCGATGAAGTGTTTGTAGGTGTCATTGATGGCTTGGGTAAAAGAATTTATAGCAATCGTTTCACCACAATAGAATCACTCAGCACGGCCATTGTATTTGACCAGCCGCTTCCCACTGGTCTTTACTTGGTCGAAATTGTTGTAGGAACTGAGACAATCAGAAAACGCATGATCATAGCCCGATAGATGTTCTTGTATAAAAAAGTAATGGGGCGTTTAGTGCCCCATTACTTTTTTATACAAGTCAGTTCATTCTCAGAAAAGAAGTTCTTGAGTCTATCTGAAAATATTTAATCGCTCTGCATCCAGTCGAAGGAAAATAAAGAGCAAAAGCGTAAACCCAATCAATGAAGAACCACCATAGCTCATAAACGGTAATGGAATACCTATGATTGGAGCAAGTCCAATCACCATTCCAATATTGATAAGCAAATGCAAGAAGAAGATAGAGGCCACGCAATAACCATAAATGCGGGAGAACTGTGAGCGTTGCCGCTCAGCATTGTTGATGATTCTTATTATTAAAAACAGATATAGCGCGATAAGAAGAATACTCCCTATAAAGCCCCACTCCTCGCTGACAACACTAAAAATAAAGTCTGTCCAACGCTCAGGAACATACTTGTTCTTTGACATTGGCCCTTCCATAAATCCTTGGCCAAATAGGCCTCCATTACCCACCGCAATCTTCGCCATACGAGCGTTATACCCCGGGTCGTCCTTCTTTCCTGGCTTAACCGTAGCGGTTTCAGCGTCCGCAGAATTATTCTGTAGTGTTGTTCTGTCTTCTTCTTTCTCCTCAAGTCCAAGAGTTACATAAATCCTGGTCTTCTGATGCTTTGCAAGAACACTATCCACAATAAAATTTACGGAATAGCTAAACACAAGCGCGGCAACTGTAGAGCTAATCGTTATCCAATAAAGCCTCTTTCTATTACGCGGCACTACAAAATTTTTGATGAGGATAACGAACAACAAGCCAATAATGAAGGCTATGATCATCAAGACAAAGACTCCGCTTTTCTCTCCTACAAAGGGATAATCTACTGTGGAAAATCCCGTGATGATACTGAGTACACCAAAAACAATTGCTCCTAACCCGATAATAAGAATGTTACCCGAAAGACCTTCTCGGTAGAGAGGAAATACAAAGGCGGTAAATGTCAAAAGTGTACCTACGTCTGGTTGTAACAAGATGAACACGGCCGGTAAGCCAATAATAGCGGCTGACATTAAACGAGGTCTCCAGTTGCTCAGCTTGGCTTTTGTATTGGCAATGTATTTAGCCAACATAAGGCCCACGCCAATCTTGGCAAACTCTGCGGGTTGCAACGCAAAACCCCCAAGTTGTATCCATGCCTTTGCTCCTTTTACTTCGGTTCCTATCAACAATACCAGCATGAGCAGGAAGATGAAGAAACCATAGATATATGGCGCAAACTTGTTAAAGAAATCACCCTCCATATAAAGCACCATCAAGGCAATGAAGGATGAAATAAGAATAAACATAAATTGCTTGCCATACTCCTGCGAAGGATCCATTGGATTCGGACTTGAATCAACAACGGCCGCGCTATAGATGTTCATCCAGCCAAAAAGAACAAGCACAAGATAAATCCCGACTGTCAGCCAGTCCACATTAGCTAATGGATGTTGTCTTCCCTTCTTCATCTGTCAAGGAAATTTGCGTCCATTATAGTTTTCTCGCGTGCTTTACTGCTGTTCGAAATAGTATCGTTGAGGTATTTCTCAATCATGAGTGAAGCCACCGGTGCACTCCATGTTCCACCAAATCCCGCATTCTCTGTGTAAACTGCAACTGCAATTTTGGGATTCTCTTTTGGTGCGAAGCACACAAAAACGGCATGGTCTTCTTTGCCTCCGGCATTTTGAACTGTTCCTGTTTTTCCACAGATAACAATGTCTTTCAATGCTGAGCGCCAAGCCGTTCCTCCCGGTTGCATTACTTTCTCCATTGCATTTACAACGGCATGGAAATAGGCCGAGTCAATGCCTAAATCATATTTCACCAAAAAGTCTTTGCGTGGCTTGCCCCCAATACCAATTTGTTTTACCGTGTGCGGTGCTACGTACCATCCGCGGTTAGCAATCACACATGCCAAATTACACATCTGCATAGGCGTAACGAGCATTTCACCTTCTCCTATACTCAATGAATAAATCGTAGAAAACGCCCATTGCTCTTTGCCGTACCATTTGTCGTAAAAATCAACTCCAGGAACAAGTCCAATTTTTACTCCAGGAACATCGGTATGTAAGTCAGAACCAAAACCAAAACGCTTGATATATCCTTGCCATATTTCTAGACCAAGACGTGCATCCTTAAAGCGATTGTTCGGGTTACGATTACCTTCTACCACACGCTGCATAGTTCCTCTGAAGTATGGATTGCACGAGTGAACAATCGCCATTTCCAAATCATCATTGCTGTGACTGCCGTGACAGCCAATTATACCTCTATTGCATACAATCCGGGTTTGCTCAGTGATTGCACCAACCGACAAAGCCGTGAGCGATTGTGCCAACTTAAAAATTGAACCCGGTCGATACTGCGCTTGTGTGGCACGATTGAATAACGGCTTTTGTTTATCATTTAAAAGCACATTGAAATTATGTCCTCTTACCCGACCTACCAATAAGTTCGGGTCATAAGTTGGCGCGGAAACCATAGCGAGTATTTCTCCCGTAGAAGGCTCTATGGCGACAATACAGCCACGTCTATTTTGCATAAGCTCTTCACCATACTTCTGCAATGCGGCATCCATAGTGCAAACCAAATCAGTTCCCGGTATAGCGGGTTTATCTTCTTCGCTTCCTACGCGCTCTTTAATATTTCCTACATTGTCACGAAAAGCGTAATTCACACCTTTGATTCCGCGAAGTTCTTCTTCGTATGCTTTTTCAACTCCGCTCTTTCCTATGTACTCTAGTTTCGTGTAGTAAGGAAGTTCCTTGTATTCTTCAGGAGAAATTTTTCCTACGTCACCCAAAAACAAAGCACCAATGCCTTGCGGATAAACCCTTAGCGTTCTGGATTCTGCAAAGAAGCCAGTGTACTTATACAGCTGTTCAGACATTGCTGCATAATCAGCCGGTACGATTTGCTCAACTAAAATCTGCGGCCTATGATATTCACCGCGAGCTTTTGCCTTCTGAAAAGTTGCTATAAGATCTTCTTTCTTAATTCTTAGAAGAGCACAAAACGAGGCGGTATCAAACGGTAATACTTTTTTTGGCACCACCATTAGGTTATATACCGTTTGGTTGGTCACCAACATCTTGCCTGTTCTATCATAGATAATTCCTCTTGGAGGATACAACGGAATGGCTTCTTCAGTGAGTGCCGCAGCCTTTTGTTGCCATTCATCGTTTACTATTTGGAGAAAAAAGAGTCGAATCCCGTAGATAACGCCTATCACGCAGACTATCATGATTATCGTAAATCTTCGCGAATCGAGATTCAAAGTTGTGAAGATTTGGAGTTAAAAATGAGGTACTGTCCTATTGTCATTAGAACAATAGTTGCTGCTGAACTAAGTAGGATATGAACAAGCTGATAAAAGAAATCCGAGAAGCGAAAAACTTCAAAAAAGAAAAACCAAGAATGATGAATGAGTGTCAAGACGCCCGCATAGGTAAGATACCAAGGCAAACCCATGCTTTGTATCGTGGGACGCTGTATAGAATCATAGCCTTCTCGGGGAGAAATAAACTTCTGCACAATGGGTTGCATATAAGCGAGCGTTACGCAAGCCGTGCTGTGCAATCCCATCGGGCCTGAAAAATAGTCCATTGTCCAACCGACTATAAATCCCACAGTAAGCGTTAACCACCGTGGCGTTTCGAAAGGCAACATGAGAATACCAAAGATATAGACCCAGGGAAGAATAAGGCCGTCAAACAACTGAATCCTGCTAACAACTAATGCCTGTAGCAAAATCAGAAATGCTATGCGCAATATGTTACCTCCTACTGTAAGCAGCATCTTGTTGTATCACTTTATCTAACAAAGAATCTTGTTCCATTTTCAAAATATCACTTACCACCTGAACCTGACTTAACAAACGTATGTCTGCCCCCAATTTTATTTTCAAGATATGATATTCATTGCTGCTTTCATCATCCACGGATTCAATAGTGCCAACAAGCACCTCTGCGGGGTAAAAAGTTGAATAGCCCGAAGTAAGAACCGTATCACCAATGGCAGCAGGAATGTTTTTTGGTATTTCTACAACGTCCGCGACACCGGGATTTCCGCCTGCCCATTCCAACGAGCCAATAACACCGTACTTTTTCAATTTCACACTAGCCTTAAAGTCAGCATGAATAACAGGCATTACCACCGCGAAATGATCGCTAGCGCTCCTTACCACCCCCACCAAACATCCATTGGCTAGCACACCCATATCCGCTTTTACTCCGCTTAAAAGTCCCCGATCGAGTGTAAGAAAATTCTTCTCTCTGTTTACCGTTGCGTTAACCACCTTGGCTGTTCTATACACATAGCGCTGCAGTGTTTTAGTGTTTTCAACGCTGTCAGCTCCGGAGCGCGTTGTGATAAAATTCTCGGGCCGCTCACTTCGCAAAACTGCATTTTCTAGAGAAAGCTCATCATTGATTTCACCCAGACGCAAATACTCCGAAAGCTGCGAACGTTTGCCATAGATGAACCCCGTCCAATCATTGCTGTGTTGGATAAATTCTGCCCTGTGAAAATTGTTATTATCAAAAAGAATATATAGAGCTACTAATTGCAGCAACAGGAAGAGTAGGAACAAATAAAATCGTTGTATCAGTACAAGTATGTTCCTCATGCCGTGCTTTTCGCTATTACCCTTGAATCACTGTTTACCGAATGAACCCGCCCCAAAAGAAGTGCAGGAGAAGCCAAATACTTCTAACAAATTACTCGCGCATCAGGAATTGGAACTTGTTGATGTTCTTAAGCGCAATGCCTGTTCCTCTCGCCACCGCACGAAGCGGATCGTCAGCCACGTGCACGGGCAATTTCGTTTTCATTGAAATGCGCTTGTCAAGTCCCCGAAGCAAGGCGCCACCACCTGCAAGATAAATTCCTGTTTTGTATATGTCAGCTGAAAGTTCCGGTGGAGTATTTTCCAAACAACTCATGATGGCTTCTTCTATTTTGGAAATAGATTTATCCAATGCGTGGGCTATTTCAGAATAAGAGACTGCAATCTCTTTTGGTATACCTGTCATCAAATCACGACCACGCACATTGTATTCAGCGGGTGGATTATCAAGTTCGGGCAATGCTGCGCCAACCTCAATTTTGATTTGCTCCGCAGTACGCTCACCAATCAAAATATTGTGTTGTCTGCGCATGTATTCTTCAATGTCTTGCGTCAACTCGTCACCCGCAACACGAATGTTCTTGTCTGTAACGATACCACCTAACGCGATTACAGCAATTTCAGAAGTACCACCACCTATGTCAATGACCATGTTGCCCATTGGCTCTTCCACGTCAATACCAATACCGATGGCAGCGGCCATTGGCTCGTGAATAAGGTAAACCTCTTTTGCTCCGGCATGTTCAGCACTGTCTTTTACTGCGCGCTTTTCCACTTCAGTAATACCTGATGGAATACAAATCACCATGCGAAGCGAGGGTTGAAAAAATGATTTGCCTTTCGCAATCATTTTAATCATGCCCTTTATCATGTCTTCCGCAGCATGGAAGTCAGCTATAACGCCATCCTTCAGAGGACGAATCGTCTTAATATTCTCATGGGTCTTGCCATGCATCTGTTGGGCAAGCCTTCCCACCGCAACGGTTTTATTGTTAGTTCGGTCCCGAGCAATGATGCTTGGTTCATCCACGACAACTTTGTCATTCTGGATGATGATTGTATTGGCGGTTCCGAGGTCAATCGCTATTTCCTGAGTGAGGAAGCTGAATAAGCCCATGCGCAGTTCTTTTAATAAAGTGGTTGTTGTTCCTTGCCTTGTGTAACGCTTGTCACAGTTGATTTGTGACCATTCTACACACAAAAAGTCAGTGTCAAAGATATTTGTATGACAAAGCGCTGATAGCCGTGTGTTCCTAACAAATGAACGGAGTTATTAACGGTGTTCATTTCGTAATTGGTCTCTTTTCACTGACAAATCGAGTGTATTCATTACTCAAGGCCAACTGAACCCAAATGGGTTCTTTTTCGCAACTCCGGCAATAAAGTCCTTTAGGTAATAGGGCTCGAAGTAAGCAACATCTTCAAACACTTGTTGATTGAATTTTTGCTGAGCCAAGCTCGCCATCATTGAGGCGGAGGGCAAACATGGCAACATATTTTCGGGATATGGAACGAGGGCATTGCATTTTTCTACCCCATCGCCTACGAAAACCGTATGCTCCATATTATGCTTTTGAAAGAAAACTTCATCAACAATTTTGGCATCCACATTTTCTATTACCGCCAAATCGAAATCATAATGAGCACAATAAACCTCCATTCTTCGGGCATCTATCATGGGAAGAAATTGTCTGTGCCGTGGAAATTTCTCTTTGGCATAAAAAGCCAAAATCAAAGTTGTTTCTAAAGCGACAAGAGGAATATTTAGCCCGTAGCAAAGACCCTTTGCTGCGGAAGTCCCTATGCGCAAACCAGTATAAGAGCCTGGTCCTTTGCTTATGCAAACCCCATTTAATTGAGTTAAAGAGACATTCGTCTCTTTCAAAAGTTGTTCAATAAAGGCATGCAACTTTTCCGCATGAACATACTCCTCAGAATCCATTTCGACCACGTGCTGTATGACACCATCAACACCCAATGCCACCGAGCAGTTCCGTGAAGAAGTTTCGAGAAGAAGTATGCGATTCATGAACTTGTATGAACCTATTCCTGCGGCATCATGCCAGATGACTTTTTCACTTTATCGCCAGGATTAAGTTGTTTCGAAAGCAACTCATATGGACCGGTTACCACTTCCTCACCTTCTTTTATTCCTTCAAGAATATGGATGTAGCTATCGTCTTGAACACCGGTTTTTACCGGTCGAATTTGTACAGAATTACCCGATTCGTTCATCACAAAAACAACCATCAGTGGCTCTGCACTTACTGATTGGTTAGCGTTAGCTGCATTCGCCTTCATTCGCTCTGATAAACTCATTGAAGAGGTATCACTGCGTGTAGTGACAGCCTTGATGGGCACACATAATACATTGTCTGCGCGGCTAGTCACGATGTCCACTGTAGCACTCATACCTGGTCGGAAGGGTGAATAGTTTTCTGGTTTCCCGGCAGAGTAATGCGTATAAGACTCGGGAAGAATCATCACTTTCACCGAGAAATTTGTCACTTGATCCATCGTCATTGTGGCCGCACCGGCCGCAGCCGTTGCGCTGTTGCTTATTTCGGTAACAATGCCTTTGAATTTTTCATTTTTATAAGCATCTACTTCAACCACAGCGGTGTCGCCATTCTTTACACGCACAATATCACTTTCGTTTACCTCAACATTCACTTCCATAGCCGAAAGCGCGGATATTTTCATAATAACATCCCCGCTCATCATGTTGTTGCCCAGAACGGTTTCACCTTGTTCTTTTGAAAGCGTGGTTACTGTGCCTGTCATTGGTGCTAGGATGGTAGTTCTTTTTAGGTTATCTGCCGCTTCGTTGACTCCTGCTTCAGCGCTTTGAATAGCAAATTGCGCGCTATACACACTTTCATTTGCCGCAGTTACTTCAGCCTTGGCTGTTTGCCAACTGCTCGTTGCGTTCTCCATTTCAGACAGAGATATCACACCGTCATCGTGCAATTTTTTTTGTCGCTTGTAATTGAGGTCCGACACGTTGAACTGTGCTTCGGCCTGCGCCAAGCGGGCTTTAGAACTACTGAGGCTACTCTTTGAACTATTAAGTGAAGCTTGGGCTCTGTTATATGCTGAGGTATAAAGGTCTGGGTTGATGCGCACAAGCAACTGTCCTTTGGTCACTAAATCACCTTCCTTCACGGGTAGATCTATAATTTGGCCGGAAACTTCCGATTGAATTTTTACTTCTGTTTGTGGTTGAATTTTCCCGCTAGCAGAAACGGTTTCCTGAATAGTCTTTTTCACTGACTTTTCAGTTGTCACTTCCAGCGTATCGCTTTTGCCACCAAAAATCTTTCCGACTATGATGATAACAACAATGGCTACCACAAGCCATATAATTCTCTTCCAGGTTTTGCTCATTATTTTAAGCGTATTGTTTTGCCTTCATAAAATTCCAACACCTTCACTTTAAAGATGTATTCGTATTTGCTTCTTGTTTGAGCGGCTCTTGCATTTTCAAGACGAATCAATGCATCATTATATTCAACATTGTTTGCTGCTCCTTGTTCGTAGCGCACCTTGGTCCACTCAAAAGACTTTTGACTTGTTTCAACACTTACGGTACTTGAGCGATAGGTCGCCAGCGCTGCAACAGCATCAGCGTGTGCTTTATAAATCGTTTGTTCAAGTTGTTGCTTCGCTTGGTCCAATTGCAATTGAGAGTTCAACAAATTTATCTGTGCGCGTTTGTTAGCAGCATGCGTATTGAAACCATTGAAAAGCGGAATATTCAAATTGAAGAAAAGCGATTTGTTAATGTTGTCGCTAAACTGCTCGGCAAACGGCTTCACCTTGTATTCATAAACCGTTTGCTCGGTAATGACCGGAATTTCTGTGCCCGCGACCACGCCAATAGGAATAAAAAACTGGGTCCCTGCTCCCGTTGCAATCATTGCGGCTCCAGAATAACCTGTTCCGTAAGAATAACTCGCACTAAGACTTGGTGAATAAGCACCCGTGGCTATTTTCTTTCCATACTCAGCGGAAACAACTTTGAGTTGGGCGCTTTTGATTTCAGGAAAATTGTTCATGGCCGATTCAACTGCCACGCTCGGTGAAGAAAGCAGTGCGTTACTCTCTTCAGGTTCTATATTGGGATATTCCACATCAAATGAGGCGCTTTGACGCATATCCAATTGCAGCATTTGCATCAAAGAGAGTTTTGCCATGTTAAAATTATTTACCGCACCAACAAGACTCGCGTTGTCCGCAGCCTGCTGCGCAAGCATATCGTTAAGATTGCCTTGAGGAAGCTGCCCTGCAGCTACCAATTTTTCCATACGTGAAACTTGGGTCGAAGTGGCATCAAGCGTGCGTTGTGCTATTTCTGAAAACTCTTTATTCAATAGCACATTCAAATATGCGGATGCAATGTTGAGAGCCATATCGTTACGCGCCTTTTCGAAATCCAACTTACTGATATCCGTGTTTATTTCTGCCTGCCTCCAAGTATTGAATTGCTGAAAACCTCCAAAGAGATTCATACTGGTGGCAATACCGAAGTTGTTGCTTTGGATACGACTGGACGCAAACTGATTGGTAAACGGGTCGATGCGTTGTCCCCAGTTGTAACCGTGTCCTGCCTGCGCATTCAGCGATGGCAACATTCCACCCAAAGCCGTCAATTCATTTACCTCTGAAAGATTAATGTTTTGCTCGCTTATTTTGATTGACAGATTATTGCGATATGCGTAGTTGATACAACTATCCAAAGACCAGACTTGCGCTTGAAAAGCCGCAGGTAGAAGTACAAATAGCAAAAATGAAAAGCGCAAAGCCATGCCTCGAGAATGAATAATTATGGAAAGCAAACGTAAGTAAGCTATAAAAGTATGTAGGCAATGATTTTTGCAAATGGTCGAGTATTCTTACGAAAGGGTCGCAGGCCTTATAAAAAAGAAACCCACAGACGTGGGCCTCTCTATTAACGCTATTTTTTTAATTGGAATTACTCAATAATCTCGATTTCAATTCTTCTATTGGCCTCAATTTGCCATTCCGTTTGAGGGTCGGGATAAATCATCTGCGTGTTGCCTGCTCCTTTTGCCTCCAAACGCTCCTTTGAAATACCGTGCTGAATTAAATAATCGATGACCGCCTCGGCTCTTTTCTCTGTAACTTTTCTATAAAATGACGCGCTTTTTTGATCCTTACCGATAGGCCCATTGGCATGACCAATAACGGCAATTCTTGTGTTAGGATTTATCTTCATGAACTCTATCAGCTCTTCCAATGCCGCAAAGGACTTATGGTATATCTGGGTATCATCGCCCAAAAATGTAATGTCTTCAACACTTGTTTTCAGACCAGGAACTAGAGATTTCAACTCAATTCTCTCAACGTGGTGCGCTGATTCATCCGGCCAAAATTTATGAGCATGATACATGTAGCCCTTCTTAATGACCGAAACAGTGTATATGCGGTATTTTTTTAACTCGAGTGTTGTATCGGAAAGATTTTTGAAGACAACTGTTTTTCTCGGATTCAGGCCCTTTACCATCACATCGGCCTCCATTCCTTTCTTTGATTTGCTGTCCGTAACAAACAGTCTCATCTTCTGCTCTTCCACCTCAGTCTTGGTGGAATCAATCGCTTTCTCGGTTGTGAACTGAGCATGCACAGCCGCGGGCAAAAGCAACCAGCCGAAAAGAAAAAGACCAACTACTCTATATGAAAATTTCATTGACATGTCGTAAAATCTAAAAGCAACCGATTTTCAAATATCGGTCCATAAGTTCAAATTGCCAAAACCAAACGGAATTTTTCTAAGAGGCTCTGAAAAAAGCACCTATTTTCTTTCTGAAAAAAACAAAGGCTACCGTTGCCAAAAGCACGTAGGGCACTAGCATCAAGTAAACAATACCCGAATTTAGTCCTTCCCCAATACCTGAGTTTTGTTTAGACGCTGTTTCAGCCGTTGCGCGACACATCGCACATTGTGCATCAGCAAAATCCGCTAACAGAAATACGAACAGGAAAATCGTAACTGAAATGGCCAGCATTTTTTTCATACGGACAAATTTAGATGTAATTAGAAGTTATAATACGGACTAATCAACAGGTAGACTATCACGCCTGTTATTGCTACATAAAGCCAAATGGGTAAAGTGATTCGCGCTATTTTCCTGTGTTTATCAAAACGCTCCGCCAGCGCACGGGTATAGGAAACAAGTACAAGCGGAACGACCACCGCTGAAAGCAGGATATGAGTCAAGAGTATAACCGCATATAGACCGCGCAAGGGGTTGTCCTTTGGAAACTTCGTGCTATCGGTGGTAGCATGATAGCTCACATAAAACAAAAGAAAGAATATTGATAACACTAAGGCTGTTGTCATCAGTCGTTTATGGAGGGTAATGTTCTTTTTGCGAATTGCCAGAAAGGCCATAACCAACAACACTGCTGTTGCACCGTTTATTATGGCGTTTATCCTTGGCAGTTGATTCAGAAATTGACGCATGCCTTCATTTGAGGATTCAAGCTTAGGCATAAAATATAAAATAGCTACTACCAAGGGAATAGCAAGGGAAGCCAATATGATAAATATGCGTGCCCTTTTTTCAGCTGAACTCCCCGTTGTTTCAATTTTCATTTTTCGCTTGTTTTTGTTCCTCAACTAACTTCTTTATATCAGCCAACATTTCATCTACCGCTGCGGTAGAGGTTCCATCGTAATAGCCCCTTATATGCATATTCCAATCAACTAACGTCAATTTATCGGTATGAAAGATGCCGCCCTGTGCTGTATCGCTTGGGAAAGCGGTCAACATGTAACCGTCTTCTGCCTGATAGTATATGTCTTCCGGTTTACCCGTTACAAAGTTCCAATTGCTGTAATCGGCACCCAACTTGTCTGCATAAGCCTTGAGAACAGCGGGCGTATCATTTAAGGGGTTGACCGAATGCGAAAGCAGCATCACCTTGTCATTCAGTTTTTCTTGTTTCAAGGCCGATTGAACCCGGGTCATTTGCGCGCTCAGCATCGGGCAAATGGTGGTACACTCGGTAAAGAAAAAATCTGCAACAAAAATTTTACCGTCATAGGTATGATGCGAAACCTCAGCACTGTCTTGATTGACAAAACTGAATTTCGGAATGGTGTATTGAACCGTGTCAGCAATCACTGCTCCATTCTTATCCGAGCTAAAAACTATGTCCGGCTCTCCCCAATAAGGAAGTTTGTCTGGGGTTGATTGTTTCTTCTCGGGTTCAACGACAGCCTTCTCATCGCAACCAACAGCCAAGAACATGGTTGCTGCGATACCAATTACACTAACGTTTACTTTCCAATGCTTTGCGTTCATTATATTTCCTTTTGTCAGATTCCTTTCTTAATAAAGCAATGTCCTCCATGGCGTCTTCCATGTGATATTCTGTGTTGCCGTACAAACCGCGAATATGTCCTGTTTCATCTACCAATCGGAAGATGGCTTCATTGCGAATGTCATTAATAAGAAAGCCATTACGGATGAATGATTGCATTGCTGTTTGATTTCCTGAGAGATAATCCCATTTGTGAGCAAAGGTGTGATACTTTCCATTTTTTGCAGCGTATTCAGAACGCAGCGGTTGAGTATCAAAATCAGTGTCAGTAGAAAAAACAACAATGCGAATATCCGGTTCATTTCGATACTTAAAATCCACGTTGCGGAGCCGTTCCGTAATCTTTGCTAGATTAGGGTTGTTCAGGCTGTAGAATGCTGCGAGCCAAATCTTTCCACGAAGCGAATCGTTCGTAACTACAATACCGTCTTGATTTTCAAAAACAAAATCCGGTAAGTAGTAATTACCCGAATCGACTCCAGCCGGATAATCAGGGGTGTAATACTTTAGCGTTCGAAATTTATGCTCCCCTGCCAGACCAAAGAACAGTAACCAAACAAGTGGAAATAAAAAAAGTACACCGCCTAAGCCAATGTACTTCTTCCATTTATTTGAATTAGACATTTCTAAGCTCTAAAACTATCAGCTAAATAAGGTGTGGTTGGTTTGTACAGCTAACCCTTCATACAGCCCGATAAAAATGAGATACATAATAAAGAGCGCATAGGGAAGTAATATTACATACTTCAAGTTTTTACGCTCATCCCCAAGGTGCATAAAAATCAAAACGATGTATGCCGCTTTTACTAGTGTAAGAATAATGAATGCCAGTTTGATGGTTTCCCAAGTGAAAGTTCCATTCCGCTTAAAAAAAACTCCCATGAAGATTTCCAAAATAGTAAGCACCGTTAAGATGATCGTTACTTTATATAGCTTCTTACGAATCTCCTTCCCTTCTTCCTCACTGTGGTGAGCATTTAAAGAATAGCTGTCGTTTACTATTAAATCGTCTCTTTCCATATTTTCAAAAAATGAACTTTATTGTCTGTGATTATACAAGGTAGAAGAAGGTAAATACGAATACCCAAACCAGATCTACAAAGTGCCAGAAAAGACCAACCTTTTCTACCATTTCATAGTGGCCTCTTCTTTCAAAAACACCGCGTAAGGCCATAATAAAGATAATCAGGTTGATGATTACCCCTTGACAAACGTGGAAACCATGGAAGCCGGTAATGAAGAAAAAGAAGTTGGCATATTGCTGTTGAACAGCATATTCATTCTTAGATAAGTTCGCACCAAACACCAACGTATTTGCCGTCATGCTTTTCATTAGCTTTTCAGCATCTGCACCAGTTACGTGCATATCGCGGTAATCAACTCCATCCTTATGTTCCAAAGTGTATTTGTTCAACACCAATTCCAATGGAAGTGTCTGAACTGTAGCTTCAGCATGGTCATGCGCTCCTGCGCGTGCGTCATGATGGCCGTGACTATCATGTGCATCTGCGTGATGAGCATGAGAAGTAATAACCAAGTTGCCGTCTTTTATCGCAATATCATCTCCATGATCCAAAGCGTGCTCGTAAGCGTGTCCAAGGTCAGAAGTCATATGAACCCAAGTACCCGAAGTAAGATTCATTGGCAATGATTCATTCTTATCGTTGGTAGCAGTAACAGATAATGGTGCGGAAATTTGAAAACCACCGCCCGAACCGTGGATAAAGTGTGACCACTCCCATACCTGAGAACCAATGAAGAACAAACCTCCAACAACAGTGTAGCCCATCCATTTGATTACTCCTTTTTTATCCATTCTGTGGCCGGCCTCAACCGCCAATACCATGGTAACAGAAGAGATGATAAGGATGAAGGTCATCAAAGCCACATAAATCAGCGGATAAGCTCCATGAAGAAAAGGCAGTGACTGGAAAACTTGCTCGCCAACAGGCCAAGCATCAGCAGATGAGTGACGGATAAAACCATAGGCGACAAGTAAACCTCCAAATGTCAGCGCATCTGACACAAGGAAGAACCACATCATCATTTTACCATAGCTGATTCCGAATGGCGATCCACCACCACCCCAAAGTGCTTTATTGCTGACCGTTTCTGCGTGTCCTGACATAATAGGCTTGAATATTTTGAGCGGCAAGTTTAGTAATGAAATCAGCACTAAAGGCCGTAAAAGAAAAAAAAATGAGCCGTTGATTGTTGCTAAAGTCAATCCTCTAAGCCAATCGTAATGAGCGAATTAATCAAACCAATTTGTTTGAATAGATTCTAAATAAAGGGGTTTGGAATGATTAAATGAATCCAGCCAACCAATTACCTCTTGAAAACAGGCACGGTGCTGCATGGTTCACCAAACATAATGCTCTTGGCAACAGGTTGCAGTTTGGTCACTAAATCCACATAGGCAGAAGAAGGAACCGGCTTGTTGCTGCACCCCTTTTGGAAGTTGGTCAATCAGTCGATTGAAAATGGTAAACTCCAACAACTCTAACCCACCAAAGACCACGGCTTTAGCAACGCCTTCAAGCTTAGATGCGATGAGCATATAAGCCCAGTTGGGAACAATCGCACCTACTGAACAACAAATGGCAACGTATTTATCACGGTAAGATTCCCAGTCGTTTTCTTTGATAAACTCGCGAAAATCCTTCTCTCTAAGCGCCAAACCTTGCCAAAGATGGTTGGCGATATCAAATGATACACGTTCTCCTGTTGGATAAATTTCCTCCAAGTCAATCGTGACCAAACCGCTCGCGGCAACTTTATTGACTATCTCTTCCATATGAATTTCAAGAACAAAAATACCTGTAAACGAAACGAGGTTATCCGTTTTGGATAACCTCGTAACATTTCTTAGAAGTCGCTTAGAAATTATTTCAACGAAATATCTGATTGACCAATTTGATTGCCACCTTCGTACAAAAGGATTTTGTAGCTTCCTTTTTTGTATTCGTAGCCCGATGGAGCTGTGTAATAAATACACACATCAGTATCTTGTTGTTGATAGTCAATCTCACGAGTCACACTATATTCTTTTTCTTGGCCGCCTATAGAAACAGTTCCGGCAGAACCACCCGACAATACTTTACCATCAGGACCTGCAATAGCCAAATAGATTTTCTTCAACCCTGGTTTTGCAATTTGGTTCTTGCGCACTTTGAAGCATGACTTGATCAACTCCGTTTTTGAAGCACGCTCAGTATCCACTTGCTTGCCTGTATTACGTTCGAACAATGCGGTATTGGTAAACTCGCCAGCCGAGAGAATAGAGCCTTTACTTACCATGTCCTTGGTTACATTCAACTCACCCTCCAATTCCTGACCACGAGCTTCTGCCGAATTAGCACGAGAGCTTTCTGCATCACGCTCGGCAGTTAGCTGCTGGTTCGCTTGATTCAACGAATCAATCTGATGAATGTAATTTTTCATGATACCACGCAAAGTTTCTGCTTCCGCTTTAAGCTTGGTGATGTCGTAGTCTTTGTTTTTTACCTTTTTCAACAAAGCAGCAAGCTCATTTTCTTGCTCGTCCACTTTGGCTTGCATTTCAGAATTGGTCACCGTCATGGTGTCGTATTTCAATTTCATGGCCTCAAGATCAACGGCCAAGGCCATTCTCTCTTCATCCAGGTTGGAATACTCTTCTTTTATATAGACATATTCCTTGTCCTTATTGTTCATCGAATAAGCCATCCAGGCTACTACTCCAAGTAGGAGGGCGATGATTACCACATACACTTTGTTACTCATGGGGTGTAATTTTTAATGTTTGATTGTTTGCTTATACACTTACTTATTGGGGCGAAATTATGCGCATCATTTCGGAGTCCGGGTGCATAGGTAACTAAATTTATTAAGGGCAAATTGTTTTTAGCGGATTGATATAAAAATAAAAAAAATATGTATAAATGAAACCCTTTTATATTTGCGCCCCGTTTAACGGCAAGTTAAATGAAATGGTCCTGTGGCCGAGTGGCTAGGCAGAGCTCTGCAAAAGCTCGTACTGCGGTTCGAATCCGCACGGGACCTCAAAAGAAAGGTTGCTGAATTCAGCAACCTTTCTTGTTTTATATCAATTCCCACAACTGCTATTCTTTCTCCTGAAGCCATTTTGGTGTTTTCTTCTTTGGGCTTTCTTCTTTGGGTGGGGTTGGCTCTGATTTCTTTACCGAAGGCTTTTCATCTTGCTTAGGAGCGGTTGTCTTTTTCTCATCCGCTTCATCCCACTCAATTGTGGTTGTGGTAGACCTACCTTGGATGGGTTCTTCTTTATATGTACCTACACTTTTGTTTTTCTTAAACAAACCAAGCTCTTCTTTGAGCAATGCCTTTACGTTTTCCTTTTCTGCCTGACGCTCCTGCTGGCGTATTTCTTTCGCCACGTCTTTATCAATTCCATACTCAGGATTTTCGGTCGTTCCCTTCATATATACGAAGAGCTTTCTTCCCAGACCGTCATCCACTACCTCATACTCTCTTTCCTTTTTCACTAATACATCACGCAGATAGAAACCAACAGTGTAATCTATCTTACTATCAAATGTGTGTTTGCCTCGAGCAGAAATATCTAGGGCACTGCTTTTTATATCCATCATTGGGATAATGATGGTGCGGTCCTTTATTTCAATCACATTCTCAAGGCGAGAGAAACTGACACTTTTGAGCTTCTCCGCAAACTTGTCGGCTTCCACAAATGGCGCAGCGAGTTTGTTCTTCTTTACATAAGCTGCTATCTCTTGTAACGACTCAAGTCCAACAAGTTGACCGTTGTCGATGGATATATCAATTAGGCTTTCCACTTTCTCGGGAAGTATTTTCAAGGCTTTAGTAACCGTAGTTTTAAACTGAACAGTTGCATTGGTTACACCGCGTAAGTGTGCATCAGTAATAAACGTTTGGTCGAAGTTTTCAAACTCTGTAAAGAGCTTTTGGATATTAATGTTCTTGAGCGTTGCTAAACAGTTGAGTCGATAGTTGTCATCGTTGCCCTGCGACATGGCAATCTGTGCGTTGAACTGCCCATCGGCTGTTTGGAATGAAACAGGGTCGATGGTGAGTTTCGTTCCATCTAGGTTGACAACACCTTTTACATTTTGCGCTTCAAACTTTCTGAAGGTGAATTTTTGGACGCTGGTATTTAATGCAAAGTCGATACGTTCAGGCAATTCAAGGTGATAATCGCTGTTGTTGGAGGTGGATGAAGAGGTTTCTACAAGATTAGTAAAATCGAGCACACGTGAGTTAAGGCGGGCATCAAGATAAAGGTGTTCCGTCTTTGTAGTAATAAATGGAACAAGGTTTTTGATGGAACCATTGATGGTAAAATCGCTTCCGTTGACTTCGCCTGAGAAATTCTTTACGCTCACATCTTTATTGTCGAAAACAATGTCACTTTGCACATTGGAGAATAAACGATTGGAATTGCGCAGTTTTACTTGTGCATCCTTCAAGGTGGCTTTGCCTGCCGTGTTCAGTGCTTTCCAATTGTATGCGGTATCAGCTGCGATGTATTGAAGATTGCCCGTGATGTGAGCGTTTGCGGCTATTTGACCGGTGCAGATATCGAGCGTATCCCAAGCAAAGAACCGTTTTAGGTTTTCTAAATCGGTTTGTGTGTTAAGTGAAAGGTCTAGCACAGGATTCTTCAAGTTCTTGATAATGCCTTGCACATCCACATAACCAGCGGCCATTTTGGATTTGATGGAGCGAATGGAAAGAACGTCTTCTTTCTCACCTGACACATAACGCATGTCACAAGTAAGTTCATCAAGTTTGACATCACTTGGCTTATGACGCAAAACGCCATCATTTACTACACAACGTATATCAGTTACGGGAACATTTTTACCGAACGTATTGCCCTTCACTTTTATCTCAGCTTTCGCACTGCCGCTTGCCGTGTAGTCTTTAAATCGGGCTTGTTGCTCGGGTGTAAGGCTTGCGATAACTTCTTTGAGATTCAAATCATCGCTAGTAATATTCAAGTCAATGGAAGATTTATTGGAAGCATCCACTTTACCATTGATGAGAAACTCCATCTGCTCCAACGACAATTCGTTCTCTTGGAAACTATAAACCGACTTCTCGGTATCGGCATCAAGTGTGCCCCCCAAAGTGAACCGCTTTTCGAAAGCGTAATTGTCCTTACCGCTTTTGAGTTTGTGCAGCGTACCATCAATATCCACATCCAAATCGAAACGACTGCTCGAGAAGTTGCCTTTGCCCTCTCCTGTCTTAGAGGATATGTCGAGCAGAAACTTGCTCTCGTGATTGTCTAAAAAGAAATGCGTATCGTTAAAAAGAAGTTTCTTCAATTCGAGCTTGAACTCATCGCTTTCTTCTTCGCTTGTTTTCCAAAAGTGCCAGTTGTCTACGCCCTTGTCATCCACCTTCAAACGGCATAAGGCATTCTTTGCATCAATGGTATGCACCTTGTATTTGCCCCTAAACAAATCCATGAGACTGAACTCAAGATAGACGGACTTAGCAAAGATGAGTGTGTCCTTAGTGGGAAATGTTTCTTCAATATAAACGTCCTCAATGTGCAGCGAAGCACTGGGAAATGTTTTCCAAAAAGTGAGCCCGGCATTGCCGAAATCAACCTTGGTAGAGAAGTAATCTTGCGAGCGTTCTTTGGCATAGCGCACCACATCATCTTCGAAGTAATTGACCACCACCACGAGGCTCAACACCACGAGCAGTAGTGTGCATCCGATGCCTATCAATATCCTTTTGACTATTCTATTCACCTTGTCCTTGCGGCAGTTGCTTCAACCCGTGAAAGTAGAACTGCATTTCTGCCGGAAAATTTTAACCTCACATTCATTTCCGACAAAGCAATGTTGATGCCAGCAGAGGATTAAACACTAAAAAGTGATTGCAATACCTCAATAGAGCCTCGTTATTTGCAAACTCAAATACAAAGACAATTACAATAATTATGAAACGTGTTCTAACTGGCATACAAAGCACCGGAGTTCCACACTTGGGCAATATTCTCGGTGCCGTGAAGCCTGCCATCGAAATGAGCAACAATCCTGAAAGCGAGGCTTTTTTGTTCATTGCCAACATGCACTCTTTAACACAGATTAAAGACGCTGCCACCCTGCGCCACAACACTCATGCTGTTGCGGCTACATGGCTTGCGTTTGGTTTGGATATCGAGAAGAACACTTTTTATCGCCAAAGTGATGTGCCTGAAGTATCTGAACTCACCTGGTATTTGTCTTGCTTTACGCCTTATCCGATGCTTGCCAATGCGCATAGTTTCAAGGATAAGAGTGACCGTCTGAGTGATGTCAACGCGGGCTTGTTTACTTATCCTGTGCTGATGGCGTGCGACATCTTGATGTATGATGCAAACGTGGTCCCTGTCGGTAAAGACCAATTGCAACACCTTGAAATCACACGTGATATCGCGAGTACGTTCAACAGCAAAATGGGTGAGACGTTTGTCATCCCTGAATCATCAGTAAGCGAAGCGGTAAAGATTGTGCCCGGTACAGATGGACAAAAGATGAGTAAGAGTTACAACAACTACATCAATATCTTCTTGAATGAAAAGGAGCTGAAAGACATCGTCAACAAGAAGATTGTAACCGATGCCACTGCCTTGGAAGATCCGAAGGATGCGGAGAACAGCATCGTCTTTAAGTTGTATAAGTTGATAGCCACAGCAGAACAATCCGCAGAGATGAAAAGCAAACTGGAAGCAGGTGGATATGGCTGGGGCCATGCTAAGAAAGAATTGCTGGATGCACTCATCACCAACTTTGCGAAAGAGCGCGAGTTGTTTAACTACTACATGAACAACACTAAAGAGCTTGATGAAAAGCTTGCTGTTGGTGCATTGAAAGCAAAGGTGATTGCTAAAGCAACATTGAAGCGAGTGCGAGAGAAACTTGGTTATTGATTAGCCACAAACAATACAAATAGAAAAGCCCATGGATTGGTCCATGGGCTTTTTGTTTTATAGAAACCTTTACAGCTTTACAATACGCTTTGTCTGTATAGCACCTTCGTTGGTAGTAATGGTGAGCAAGTAGATGCCGCTTTCCAAGTCAGACAGATTTAACCATCTCGGGCTTCTGAAGGAAGGAATGCTTTGTTGTTTTACCAATTTTCCTGTAGAAGAAGTAATGGTGGCCGTGCCGTTAGCAACATACCCAAGCAATGCGAAGCTGATGTTATCTGTAAATGGATTGGGCCAAACTTCGATATGATATTCGGTTTTATAATTATGCACCGAAAGCACCATCTCGCATTGGAAATCATCGGTAGCTGTGGTCCATACCAAATCATTGTGGGTATAGAAGCAATAAACAATCGGGTCATAATCTGCAGAGAAACCAAGCGCAGGGTCATTGATACCATAGTTAGAGCCAATACCCTCTATCCAAAAGGCAGGTCTGCCGGCATCCGTGAAGTAGAGCTTCTTACGCGGAGTACCATCCACGGTGATGGTTTCTATCGACTCAATGGTTACTTCATACTCCATGCCCATAGCATAAATACTATCGCTTTCGCCTACTTCCAGCGAGTAGTTATAAAGCAACTGCTCTCCGCCATCACCATCATAACGATATACTTTTCCTGTTTCTACTTCTTCACGCAGAAGGCCAACAAAAATATTTGAGGTCGTTAAATCATAAGAGCCATATAGTTTTTTATAAAAGGTATTGTTGGTCATGCTGTCGCCATTGATTACATACTGGTAATCGGTAACGCCCCAGCCATAAACCCTGCCAAGCCATGCGTTGCCATCGGTAAGTGTGGAGGCATATTGAGCGGAGGTATTGCCAACAAGTGCAAGAACAAAGGCGAGTGAGAAGAGTAGTTTCTTATTCATAAGAGTAGCATTTTCAACTTAGACACTATCCAAAATAAAAATGCTGCTTCGGTTTCATTAAAATAATCCAAATCCAATTGAAACACCGATTCTGATCATTAATGGTTTTCCAATAGTGAATTCATAATATTCGTATTTAGTCTTTTTGTCAACAAATTGGTAGCCCGCAGAGACAGAAAGATCCATCATAACATCCCTTTTCGGTCCTCCGAAGGTTTCAAATCCAACTATCGCTCCGATTCCATAGTGATTAAGTTTCTCAAATATTGGAGTTAGGTTTTCGTCATAATCTATAGCTTGGTTGTTATAAAACCACCTTGTAGCCACGCCAGAATAGACAACATTTTTATTTTTTGAACGGATAGGAAATTTCATATCGGCATTGACCACTCGGTACTTCCAATCACTAAAGTATAAGCCAGTATATGAATGCGTATATCCCAATTGAATCGATTTATTATCATTTAATACATATTCGTAATGAAAGGCCGCTCCTAAAGCAAACATCGAAGCGCAGTTATACTTAATAAAATGATGTCGTTGATGAGCCAACAGTGTTGTGTCTTGTGCTAATAGGTTATTAGCGCCAAGAAGGATAATCATCAATAACTTCTTTCTCATCTAATCGTGGTCTATATGAAAAATGTCTTTTCCTACTCCATCCCATCCACGCAATTGCAAGGCGGAGAGAAGATGACCTTTGCGTTGGGCAATGAGCCAAGAAGTCTGTCGCGTGTGGCGTAGTTGAGTTGGTTGTTGAGGATGTCCAACACTTGCAACTTCTTCATATCACCAAGCGAGTTGGGATAATAGAAGATAGGATTGTCCCAGAGGATAAGGAACTCTAGGTCTTGCAAGTGGTCAATGTTTTCTGGTACGGTATAGATAAGGTTATCCGATAAGTCAAGCTTCTTGAGCTTCTTGAGCTTGAGCATAGAAGGTGTGATGCTGTCTATCTCATTGTGGCTGCACTGAAGGGTTTCGAGGTTTTGAAGCAACACTATCTCATCGGGGATAGCGGTGAGTTTGTTTTTATCTAATACAAGCTCTCGCAAGTTTTTAAACTTGAATACTTCGGGCGGAACTTCCTTTAGCTTTTGCTTGGTAAGATGAAGACGAAATACATTGTTAGGATGCTTCATCGCAGTTTCAAGACTGCGGTAGATACGGTTGGTATCGGGCGCTAAGGGCTCTGTTTCCTGAGCCATAACCAAGTTAGTTGCTATTAGCAACAACGCAGTAACGGATATGTGCAACAGGTTTCTCAACATAAGCTTCTTGCCAGCTCTACATCGTTGGCAATATGCAACAGCATCTCATCTATCGAGCCAAACTTTTTTTCTTCTCTGATAAATTGGATGAATTCAAGGGTAACGGACTTGTCGTAAATATCTTTTTCAAAGTCCATAATATAGACCTCCACAGTGGCTGCGGAGTTGCTATGCACCGTGGGGCGCACACCTATGCTGAGCGCACCGTTATAAACCTCGCCCTCTATATGCACCTTCACGGCATAGACGCCATAAGCGGGCACCAACTTGTAGCGGTAGTTGATTTCCAGGTTGGCAGTGGGATAACCAAACTTGCGACCATTGCCATCGCCACGCACCACCTTGCCTGTAAGGCGGTAGTTGTAGCCAAGGTATGCAGCGGCATCTTTCACACGACCTTCTTGCAGGGCTTGCCTTATTTTGGTACTGCTAATATTGATATCATCAATCTCGCGCGCGGGGATTTCCACCACTTTGAAGCCTAAAGTTTCGGAATATTCTACGAGTGCATTGTGATCACCCTCGCGGTTGCGACCGAAGCGATGGTCATAGCCTACTACCACAGTATCGGCACCGATGCCTGTCACCAGCAAATCGCGCACATACTCAAAGGCACTGATGCGCGAGAAATCCATAGAGAAGGGATAGACCACCAAGTGTTCTATTCCTGCCTCTCGCAACAACTCTGCTTTTTCCTCGGGAGTGTTGAGGAGTTGGATATTGTGGTCTTCCGGATTGAGCACCATGCGTGGGTGTGGATAGAAGGTGAGCAGCACTGTTTCGCCACCTACTTCTGCGGCTATTTCTTTGAGCTTTTGGATAATGCTGCGATGCCCCAGATGCACACCATCGAACGTACCAATGGTAACCACCGGACGCTGCAACTGCCCAAGACCCGAAAAGCCTGTATAAATTTTCACGCGGGCGAAGTTAGGAAGAGGAATGTGATGATGTGAGAATTAGCAAATGTGCCAATATTTTTAACCACATAGGCATTCTCCAAACTTTTTCTCCCTTAAAAAATCCAAGCGCAACTAAACCTCGTATGTCCTACTAAATCACTTACCATGAAAGCAATCATCAAACGAAGCTTGAAGGTACTGGGAGTTGTAACTCTCGGTCTCTTTCTAACCGCATTCATCTATGCCAATTGGGAAGCACCTACATCGGGCCGAAAGGCACCCGTGGTGGATTTCTTGCAATATGATGCCAGCACTATAGGCGACTCGGCCCAAGTGAAAAGAGTGCAAGCCACGCTTTCCGATATGGATGGTGTGCGGGGCAGTACCTACAACGGCATCAGCAATCTGCTGGTGGTGTCTTATGGCGTGGAGGATATCGACCGCTCTGTTATAGAGAGCACTATAAAGTACTCGCATGATATTGTCTTGCAGGAAAAAACATTTGAGCAAAGCGGCCCTAAGTGCCCTATTGATATGGCGATGATATCACGCGTGAAACGCATACTGTGTGTAAGAGATTAATTAACCCAAAATAAAAATTCAACGACATGAGAAATTACACTAGAATGATGGCTGCGGGACTGATGGTCCTGGCCATAGCAACCACGGGTTGCAAGAAAGATGAGGAAGAACCAACTCCCACACCTACTCCAACCCCTACGCCTGCCCTGTACACGCGCTTGGGAGGTGATGTGGCTATCACTGCGGTGACCGATCAGTTTATACAAAACGTATTGGCCGACCCCACGATAGCCGACAACTTCGCGGCAACGGGTGCCGATCCTTTTCGCTTTGCGCTCTTCCGCGAGCGACTGATAGACCAGCTCTGCGATGCCACAGGCGGGCCTTATACCTATACCGGTGCCAACATGTATGATGCGCACGATGGTATGAATATTACCGAGGCGGAGTTTGGTGCATTGGTAAATGCTCTGGTGGCCTCTCTTAATCAATTTGAAGTACCAACTACAGAACAAAACGAACTGCTTGCAATACTCGGCCCGATGCAAGAAGACATTGTGGGTCATTAATTAATCAACTATCAACGAAGAAAAGAATCCTACCCCTGGTTACACTTCCACGGGGTGGGATTTTTTTTAAATTCATTAGAATGAATCGTCTGCTTCACTGACCAACCTTCTTGTTATTGCTATACTCCTTAAAACCGATCGGAAGATTCCATTAAGCTCCTTTCTGAAAGCTATTCACGCTGCTGAATTGGTCTAGACCTACAATTGTTTATTGCCATTGACAATTGTTGGAGGCTATCCGGAATTGCAAATAGTCTTCTGCAATTGTTTAACGATGGCCATTTATGCCCAAAAAAATCATTTTACGACACTATCCCACGAAGTGTGTAAGTTGAGGATTTAGGTTATTATTCTATTTTCAAACATAATGATAAATTGGTTGAGGATTTGTCCCCAGTTAGCAATTGGTTGAGACCAAGATTTTGTGGC
>Ga0209572_1000618_pt1 | contig 45548 bp, 44 predicted proteins | sample EBPBio232012_DNA_FD_185867 | JGI IMG/M metagenome (GOLD analysis project Ga0209572, IMG submission 185867) | Wastewater treatment Type I Accumulibacter community from EBPR Bioreactor in Madison, WI, USA - Reactor 1_1/23/2012_ DNA (SPAdes)... | ecosystem: Engineered > Bioreactor > EBPR >...
TATAGGTTCTGGATTTTTCAAAACTTTTGAATGGCTTCTCATTACTTCTAAGACAACTTCTTTAGCTTCTTTAATGTTTGTTTCATAAGAAAGTGAAAACACCAAATCAACTCTTCTCATTCCTGCAACAGAAAAGTTTGTAATAATTCCATTGGATAATATTCCATTCGGTATAAAAATGGTTTGATTGTTGGCTGAAGTAAGTTTGGTTACAAATATTTGAATTTCTGTTACTGTCCCAATTACTCCTTGTGCTTCAATAGTGTCTCCAACTCTAAATGGTTTAAAAAGAATAATCAACATTCCACCTGCAAAATTTGATAAAGAACCTTGAAGGGAAAGACCAACAGCCAAACCAGCAGCTCCTAAAATTGCTACAAATGACGAAGTTTCTATTCCAAGTTTTGATATAAAAGTCACGAATAACAAAATTCGTAAAACCCAATTTAAAATATCCGCCAAAAACTTTGAAAGCGTTGGGTCTAACTCACGTTGAACCATTAATTTTTTAACCAATCGATTAATTATTCGAATTACATAAATTCCAACAAATAGAATTATGAATGCAGAAATTAACTTTGGAGAATAACTTATTAATACATCAAAAAATTGCTTTGTGTATTCTTCTAAACTGTTGATGTGAAGTGTTTTTTCCATAATAAAAAAATCACACTAAAAAGTGTGATTTAAATTTTTACAAAGATAGCTTTTTTACAAAATTAATCAGCATCTTCTTCAACTCTATTTGCGTCTTCTGCTGGAGCAACTGGTGCAGCTTCTTCTGCGTCATTTGTAAACGAATTAACTTTTTCTTTTACAGTATCAACAGCATTTCCAGCCATTTCTTCTGCTTTATCAGCAAGTTCGCCTGCTTTTTCTTTTACAGTATCAACAGCGTTCTCAATTGCTTCGCTCGCAGCCGGAACATATTCTGCTACTTTTTCTTTTGCGATTTCAGCATATTCTTCAGCTTTTTCTACTAAAGGTGCAGCTGTTTCTTTTACTTTTTCAATTGCTTCTTCAGCAAAATCTTCAGCTTTATCAGCAACTTCACTTACTTTTTCTTTGGCTGAACCAAATAGGTTTTTAAAAAATCCTCCTAATCCCATAGTTTCTATTTTTTGTTTTGGTTAAAATTATTATTGATTATTCAATTTCGAAAGTAAGTTTTAAATTTACTCTGTATTCTGTTACTTTTCCGTCTTTTACAGCAGCACTATGTTCTTGAACATAAACTGAACGAATGTGTTTTAATGATTTTGCTGCTTGTTCAACTGCTTTTTGTGTTGCATCTTCCCAGCTTTTTTCTGAGCTTGCAAGTACTTCGATTACTTTTAATACTGCCATAATTTATTTATTTGTTTAAAGGAATAAAATTACAAAATTTATAAATACAATAGTATTTTGTTTTATAGAAATATTGCGACAATTAGCTGTTTTGCAAAATTTTAGCCATGATATACCCTAGATGCAACTATTAGTCCTTCTTTTATTTCTAATACTTCTGCAACTAGCATTGCTTCTTCGTTATCTACATTTCTTATATATTCCATAAATACTCTGTCAGAATTTGCTGTTAGAGAAGTTACTTTATACTGTAAACTTGGCAATCGTTCAAAAGCATCTTGCCACCATGTTCTTAGCGCATCTTGTCCTTTAACTAGTCCATTTGTTTCTGGATGTCTAATTTTCAATTTCGGACTAAAATGTTCCGCATCATTATCATATAATGATAGTAGCTTTTCTAGGTTATGAGTATTAAATGCTTCAAACCAAGCATGTGCTATAGATAAGTTTTTTTGAGTTGTCATAGTATAAAAAACCAAGCGTTTGCTTGGTTAAATATTTTTTAAATTAATTATTTCTTGCTCCGTAAGTGGTCTCCAATTTCCTCTTGGAAGATTCTTTTTGGTTAAACCTGCAAAGGCAACTCGATCAATTTTTATTGTAGTATAATTAAAATTTTCAAATATGGCTCTAACAACTTTTACATTTGGAGTTCTTAATTTGATGCCAATTTCATTTTTAGGTTCGTTTTCAATATAACTTACTTCATCTACAAATAATTTGTGTCCGTCAAGGGTAACACCTTTTGAAATTTTTTCTAAATCTTCAAATTTTAAGTTTTTATCTAAAGTAACTTGATAGATTTTTGGAGATTTTTGATTTGGCAAACTAAATTTTCTAATAATATCTGTATCGTTTGTAAAAACTAATAAACCAGTGGTGTTTTTGTCCATTCTACCAATAGGTTGCATCTTGGATGTTGTTGCGCCTTTTATTAGCTCTAAAACATTTCTATGATCGCCATCTTCATCATTAGAAGTAGTGAAGTTTTTGGGTTTGTTTAAAACAAAATATTCTTTCTTTTCAGGCATTAAAGTTGAGCCGTCAAAATTCACAACATCACCAGGTTTAACTTTATGTCCCATTTCTGTAACGACAATTCCATTTACTTTTACATTCCCAGATTGAATATAAATATCAGCATCTCTTCTAGAGCAAGCACCAGAATTTGAGATGTATTTGTTCAAACGAATTTCATCTGATTTTATAGGTTTCGGTACGTTTGGGGAATCTTTCTTAACTGCGGGTTTTCTATTTTGAGAACGTTTGTCCATGGCAGGTTTAGAAGTTGTGGTAGATTTTTTTCTATCACCACTTGGTTTGCTTGGTCCAGTTCGTTTTTTATTATTAGAATTATTCATGCTTATATTTTTTGCAAAGATACTCTATTTGAGCTTAACTTTTGCTAAGAATATGAAAGCAAAGGGATTTAGAAGTCTTTTTCAATAACTTTAAACTTATTTTCAAGAATTTCAATAAGTACTTTTGGGTTGGTATTGGTGTAAAAAAGTTGCTTACTTTTCTCATTTATTTCTCTAAAACCTACTTTTTCATCTAAGATTTTTTTTGTCTGTTTAGCAACAGCCTCACCAGAATCAATTATTTTGATATTTGATGGTAGAATTTTTTTTATTTGAGGAATTAAGTAAGGGTAGTGGCTGCATCCAAGTACTAAGTAATCTATATTAGACGCTATCATAGGATTTAGATACTTTTTCAATAAATCCTTCATTTCTTTAGAATTTATTTCACCATTTTCTATTAGTTCAACAAGACCAAATCCAATTTGTTCAATGATTTGAATATCTTGAAATTGTTCAACATGTTTGTAAAATAACTCGCTATTTAAGGTTCCTTTAGTTGCAAGAATTCCTATTTTTTGTGTTTTAGAATGTAATGCTGCTGGTTTTATAGCTGGTTCAATTCCTATAAATGGGATGTCGTATTTTGTACGTAATTCTTTTATTGCATTGGTTGTAGCTGTATTGCAAGCTACAACTATAATTTTACAATTTTGATTAAGAAGAAACTCTGTATTTTTACTGCTTAAATGAATAATTTCATCTTTGGATTTTTGACCATAAGGAGCATTTTTGCTATCTGCTAAATAAATGGTATCTTCATTAGGAAGTAATTGATGGATTTCCTTCCAAATAGAAGTTCCACCAATGCCCGAATCAAATAGCCCAATAGGATTGTTGTTTGTCATAAAGCAAATGTAAAAAAAAACTGCTCAAATAAATTGAGCAGTTTTTAAATATTTTAGATTTTTAATTTGATTAAAACCCTAAATCTTTTTTTACGTCAGCAGTAATATCTGTTCCATCAGCTAATAATAAATCACCAGCATTTAGCACATAATTAAAACCTTTAGCTTTTCCAACTTTTTGGATAGAAGCTTTTACTTTATCAGTAATAGGTTTCATTAAGTCTGCTTCTTTCTTTTGTAAATCTTTTTGAGCAGTTTCTTGGTATTCACCAATTCTTCTTCCCATGTCTTGCATTTCTGATTGACGTGTTTGGTTTACAGCATCTGTTACAGTTGCAGCTTCAGCGTCATATTTTTTAATTTTTGCTTGGTACTCATCTACCATAGTTTTGTATTCTGCGGTATACGTGTCATTCAATTTTTTCAATTGATTTTGAGCATCAAGTACAGCAGGCATTTTAGTCATGATTTCGTTGGTATCAACATGTGCTACTTTAGTTTGAGCGCTTACTGTTTGAAAGCTAAATAAAGCTACTGCTGCTATTAAAAAAGTTCTAAATTGTTTCATCATTCTTCGTATTAATTATTGTTTTTATTTATTTTAAGGTTTATTATTTTTTGCGTCTTCTTTTGCTTTTTTTGCAGCTTCTCTATCGGCTAATATTTTAAGTCTTTTTTCTTCGGCTGCTTTTTTTCTATCGTCAATTAATTTTTGTCTTTCTTCTAAAGTTTTTTTCTTTTGAGCTTCAACTTCTGCTTTTTTATCTGCTACAACATCAGTTTTAGTTTCTCCTTCTTTATTATCTGTAGAAGGTTTATCAGAAACTGTGCCACTTTTTTTATTATTCTTTTCTTCTATCAATTGTTTTCTCTTTGCATCAGCTTCAGCTTTCTTTTCTTCAGCAAGAAGTTTCTTGTCTTCAATCATTTTTAGACGAGCAGCTTTTCTTTCTTCAACTTGTTTTTGTCTTTCTGAAAGTGCAGGATTGTCATCAATCATTTCTTGCTTACGCTCTCTTTCTTCTTCAAGTTTTAGTTGTTTTTTAGACATTTGCTCTCTTTTCTCAGCACGAGTAAGTGCACTAACAACTCTGTCGCTAATGTCATGTTTTTTTGCAGCAAAAAGCATTGTTAAATCAGATGATTTGTCGAAAATATAATCGTATTTTTTTGCTTCAGCAATATCTTGAACAGCATTGAATACTTGATCTTGTATTGGTTTTACCAAAACGGCTTTTTGAACAATTAGTTCACCATTTGGGCCAAATTTTTTCTGAGTATATTCTAATAATTCATTTTCTTGAAAAGTAATTTCTTCTTCTCTTTCTGCTATAAGCTCTTTAGTTAAAAGAACTTTTTCTGTTTTTAAAGCTTCTTTTAACTTAGCAATATCATTTTTTTTGGTTTCAATTTCTTGCTTCCATTTTTCTGCTTTTTGCTCCAATTGGTTTTTTGCTTCAGCATAATCAGGAACTTTTTCTAAGATGTACTCCATATCGATGTAGCCAACTTTGATTCCTCTTGTTTGTGCATTTACATTGTTTGTTACAGCTAATGTTACAAAAAATGCTAGTAAAATGTATTTCTTCATAAACTTAAGTTTTAGAAATGTTAAGCAAATATACTAAAATTGTTGACCAATAATAAAATGTGTTTGCCATCCACTTTTTTCTGTTAAACCTGGAACTGCATCAAAGCCGTGTGCAAAGTCAATTCCTAATAATCCGAAGGCAGGCATGAAAACTCTAATCCCAAATCCAGCAGATCTTTGTAAAGAGAACGGATTATAGTCTTTAAAATTGTCAAACGATGTTCCTGCTTCTAAAAAAGATAATGCATAAATTGAAGCTTGTGCTTTTAAAGTAATAGGATATCTTAATTCTAATGAGAATTTGTTATAGATCGAACCACCATTTACTGAAGATAATGATTGATTAGGATATCCTCTCAATTGTACTACTTCACGACCATCTAATGCAAAGTTAGCTAAACCATCTCCACCAACAAAAAATCTTTCAAAAGGAACAACTCCTCTAGCAGAATTGTATGCTCCAAGATAACCAAATTCTCCTAAGGTTCTCAAAACAAGTGCGTTTTGATCGTTACCATATAATTTAGTAAACCAATCGGCTTTAAATTTTACTTTATAATATTCTAACCAATTAAATCTTTTTTGATCAATTTTAGCTTGATCTGGATCAGCTTCGCTGAAATCATTTACTTTAACAATACCTGTAGTTGTTAGTCCAGTTAATGGATTTACAACTGTGGCTTCTTTAATATAATCTCCATCGTTAATTAATACTCCATCAGCACCAAAATTTAAATCTTGTATTGATGAAGCCGAATATCTTCTTTTGTATTCTGCTTGGTTTCCTAAATTAGCATAATCAATATTGTTGAAAAGAGAATAAGGTAGCGTAAATTTAGTTGAAAGACTAAACTCAGAACCTTTTGTTGGATATATTGGGTTGTTACCTTTACTATTTCTACTTAAACCAATATTGAAAGCAAGGTTTCTTGAAGAACCATTACCAAATGTAAACAAACCTGTATTGTAGTTATTTAAATCATAATATTGAAAACTTACAGCATTTGAAAGTGTAAAATAATCATCTGGAACCGTAAGTCTTTTTGCAATACCTACTGATAAAGATGTAATATTAAAACTTTTACTTTTATCAACACTTGCAGAGGAACCAGTATATAAAAATTGTTTACTTTGAGACAATGACGTAGAAAAACTTACTGGTTTTTTTCCACCAAACCATGGTTCTGAAAATGATAAACTATAAGTTTGAAAGAAAGTACTAGCTTGTAAACGTAAAGACACTTTTTGTCCATCACCCATTGGAAGAGGTTTATAAGCATCTTTTTTGAACATATTTTTTACTGAAAAATTGTTAAAAGATAACCCAAGTGTTCCAATGAATCCGCCACCGCCATAACCTCCTTGAAGTTCAATTTGACTCGATCCTTTTTCAACTAAATTATACTCGATATCTACTGTTCCAGCCGTTGGATCAACATTTTTGAATTTTGGATCGATTGCTTCAGGATCGAAAAATCCTAATTGTCCAATTTCACGAATAGTTCTAACTAAGTCATCTTTACTATATTTTTCACCTGGTTTAGTTCTCAACTCACGATAAATTACTTTATCATTTGTTTTATCGTTACCAACAACAGTAATTTTATTGAAGTAAGCAATTGGTCCTTCAGTTACTCTAATTTCAAAGTCGATAGAGTCATTAGCTGTTTTTACTTCAACAGGATTGATGTTAGAAAATAAATAACCATTATTTTGATAAAGGTTAGTTATATCTTCTCCATCTGGTTTGGTTTTGTCAGCAACCCTTTTCTCAAGAAGAACACCATTATAGGTGTCTCCTTTTTTAATGCCAAGAATAGTGCTTAATAGTTGGTCAGAATAAACCGAGTTACCCAAGAATTTAATATTTCCAAAGTAGTATTTTCTACCTTCCTCTACCTTAATATTTATTGCAAGCTTATTTTTTTTCTTATCTAGCCAAACAGAATCACTTACCACTCTTGCGTCACGAAAACCTTTTTCTTTGTAGTTGTCAACAATTTTTACTAAATCTTCCTCATACTTAGTTTTGATAAATTTTGAAGCTTTAAAAATTCTTATTGGATTAACTACCTTGGTATTTTTCATAGACTTCTTAAGCTTTTTATTAGAAAACTCTTTGTTGCCTTGAAATGCTATTTGTTTGATTTTTATTTTTTCACCTTTATCGATGTTTATAACGATATTGACAGTATTTGAAGTAGTGTCTGCTATGGTTCTAACATTTACCTTAGTGTTAAAAAAGCCATCTTTTTTGTATTTGTTTTCTAAATAGTTTTTGGTAGTTGTAATTAAATTTTCATTTACAATTTTACCTTTTGTAAGTGAATTTTCTTTAATTAATTCTTCTACTTTATTTTTTTTAACACCAACAAATTTAGCTTCATTCAATTTGGGTAATTCTACGATTTCCAAATCTAAAAAGATACTATCGCCTTTAATCTCATTGATATAAAAATCGATGTCGCTGAATAAACCTAATTTACCAAGTTTTTTTATTGCTGCACTAATTTCTTCTCCAGGTACTGAAATATTTTGACCTTTTTCTAATCCAGAAAAAGTTACAACTGTTTGCTGATTGTAGCTAATTTTACCTAATACATTTACATTTCCAAGAATGTATTTTTTTCCTTGGTCAAACGGCAGTCTATCTTGTGCATTTGATTGAAAAACAACTCCTAAAAATAAAAGTATTAGTAATGATTTAATGTAATTTATTGACACTTTAGGATTGTTTAATTTGTTCACTTGTTTTTCCAAATCTTCTTTCTCTTTTTTGATAGCTAATAATGGCTTCATATAAATGTTCTTCTGTAAAATCGGGCCACAAAACATCAGTAAAAAATAATTCTGCATAAGCTATTTGCCAAAGCAGAAAATTACTGATTCTATGTTCACCACTCGTTCTGATTAATAAATCTACATCAGGTAGATTGTGCGTGTAAAGATGCTCATTTATAATTGATTCATCAATAGCGTCTATTGAAATTATATTATTTTTAACTTTATTACTGATGTTTTTAACAACATTTAATAATTCTTCTCGTGAACCATAACTTAGTGCTAAGGTTAAAGTCATGCGAGTGTTATTTTTTGTTTTTTCTATTACCTCATTTAATTCTTTAAGAATTGACTTTGGCATTTTGGATAGATTTCCAATAGAATTAAGGCGTATGTTGTTTTCTTGAAGTGTTTTTAATTCTTTTCTTAACGAACCAACCAGTAATTTCATTAAAGTGTCTACTTCAAGTTTTGGTCGATTCCAATTTTCAGTTGAAAATGCATACAAGGTTAAGTTTTCTATACCGATTTTTGCACAAGTTTCTACGGTTACTTTTACAGATTTGGTTCCGCTTTCGTGACCAAGAGTTCTCAACAAACCTTTTTGCTTTGCCCAACGACCATTACCATCCATGATGATAGCAAGGTGTTTAGGTAAATTCTCTTTATTTATTGATTCTAATAAACTCATATTTTTTTAATCTGCACAATAGCATGGTTTTTCACCAAAGGTATAGGTTAATGTAAAACCAGAAAAAACATACCAATCTTTACTATTTATATTTCCAAATTTTAATGGTTCCAAATTTTCGTTTTTTGGCAAACTACCATCTAAATTATCTGTCATTGTATATCTTGCTCCAACTTCAACTCCTAAAATTAAATTAGGCATTATATTAGATTTAACTCCAACTATCATAGGTATTGCAAATGTACCTTGGTTTTTGTCAATTTTTGAAACACCATTAATTACATATAATTCATCATAATTGGTATAACTCAATCCTGAATAGACGTATGGAGTTACTAATTTATCAAAATTATGAAGATTAAAATCGAAAAAATTAAACTCCAAACCTAAAGATAATTCTTTAATGTTATTTTCAAAGTCATAGCCTCTTTTAAATCTTCCTGGCACTTCTGAATCTAAATCATTTGCTGTGATTTTAGATTGTGTGTAGGATATTCTCCAAGAATGTCTCGGACTTTTATTCCACTTATAAATCAAACCATAAGCCAACTCATTTGGATTCACATAATTTGCTTTTCCAACGTCACCAATATAATTACTACCACCAAGAAATACTCCAACTTCGTGAATCTGAGCGTTTAATTTTGTTAATCCTAAAATAAAAATAAATAAAAATATTCTTTTCATTAATTGAAAAATAGCGTGCAAATATAACAATTATAGCCACTAATAAAACATGATATTAGTATTTATAATAAATTAATATTTACACAGTTAAAGTTTAAAATAAAATTCATTTAAAATGAACTGCTATTTAACGGAAAAAAGTAGGAAGTAGTATTTTAAAAAGAGTATTAATTTCGTTTATCTTCACCCCAAAGAAGTTTGTTTCTTAATGTTTTTAAGAAAGTTTCGTTTGGAATTTCAACCATATTAATCTTAAAAGGAGTTTTTCTAATAATTAATTCGGCGTTGTTATTAAGAGTTGCAATTCTAGAATCTAATGAAACTAAATATTGTTCCTCTCTACCTGAAACTTTCAATTTAATTTCTGTGTCATCAGGAATTACTAATGGACGTGCATTCAAATTATGAGGTGCAATAGGAGTAATTACTAATCCTTTAACTTCTGGAGTTAAAACTGGACCGCCACAACTTAATGAATATCCTGTAGATCCTGTGGGAGTAGAAATAATTAATCCGTCTGCCCAATAGGAATTTAAATGCTCACCATTTAATGAAGTGTCAATTGTAATCATCGAAGTAGTGTCTTTTCTACTTACAGTAACTTCATTCATGGCAAAATTCAATTCATTAATTTGTTCGTTTTCTGGATTACATTCTAAGCTAAGTAGCGTTCTTTCAGAAAGAGTGTATTCTTTTTTTAACACAATTTGCAAAAAAGTCTCAATATTTTCTTTTTGAACTTTGGCTAAAAACCCTAATCGTCCTGCATTAATCCCAAGAATAGGAATTCCTGAATCTCTAACATAGGTTGCTGCTCTCAATATTGTTCCGTCTCCACCAATGCTTATAAGTAAATCAAAACTTGAGTTTAAACATTTATAATCGTTGAATGTTTTATACTCTTTTTTCAGAATTTCTTCATCATATAATATTTTAAGAAATTTTTCTTCAATAACCAATTCAACATTGTTGTTATTAAAAAATAAAAAAATGTCTCGAATAATTGGTCGAGTATCGTTTTGGTAATATTGTCCGAAGATAGCAACTTTCATTTTCTAGATGTTTAAATATTTATCCAAATAATCGGAACGTTCTCTCAAATTGTTCAAATAATTATCTTCATGATGTTCTGAAACTATTTCGTAATTATATCTTCTAAAGGTTTGAATGATGTCATTCATGCTTCCAAGTGCAATTTTTATTGTTATTTGAACACTTTCAACATCTGCTTCAGAAACAAATAATCCCAAAAGTTTACCATTATTGCTTTCAACGATTTGGGCAATTTGACTCATAGAATAATCTATAAGACTCTTTTTTACTACAATGATGCCGCCTTGTTCTTTAAGAAATGGAGTTTCATGAAAAAATTTGACAATATCTTCCAATTCATAATAGCCTAAATAAGAATTTTCTTCATCCAGAACAGGTACAATATTGGTGTGGTTTTTCGCAAAAACTTCCAAAACATCCAGCCATATCATATTTTTTCTAGCGAAAAATCCCTCCAAAGTATATTTGTAGTCAGCTACTTTTTTATCAATGTCAAAAGTCTCTACATCATCTGCAGCAATGCTTCCAATATAAATACCTTCATTTAAAACAGAAAAGTGAGAATAAGGAACATCTAAAAAAAAGTCTTGAACATCAGCAATAGTTTGCTGACTATCAATGGCTTTGTAATCGTTAGTTATATAATCTGTAATTTCGGTCATAGCAATTAATCAATATTTGTTGCAAAATAATCAAATTTTAGGACATAAATCCTTATTTTAACTTTGTATTTTTGTGAACAGAATTTCAAAAATGAAATTTTCAAAAAAAAGTTATGACAAAATTAAGTGTAAATATTAATAAAATAGCAACCTTACGTAATGCACGTGGAGGAAATGTTCCTGATTTGTTGCAAGTTGCAAAAGACATTCAAAAATTTGGAGCACAAGGAATTACTATTCATCCTCGACCAGATGAACGTCATATTCGTTATCAAGATGCTCGCGATTTAAAATCGATTGTTTATACAGAATTCAATATTGAAGGCAATCCACAACACAATTTTATTGATTTAGTTTTGGAATGTAAACCAACACAAGTGACTTTAGTTCCAGATGCAATTGGAGCTATTACATCTTCTGCTGGTTGGGATACTGTAAAACATCAATCTTATTTAAAAGAAGTAATTCAAGAATTTCAGCGTAACGGAATCAGAACATCAATTTTTGTTGATCCAATATTAGAAATGGTAGAAGGTGCTAAAGAAACAGGAACCGAAAGAATTGAACTTTATACAGAAGAGTTTGCGCATCAATATGGTTTAGGAAATTTGAAAGGTATTGAACCTTATACTAAAGCGGCAGTTTTAGCAAATGAATTAGGATTAGGTATCAATGCCGGTCACGACTTAAGTTTGGATAATATCAAATTTTTCAAGGAAAATATTCCAGGATTATTAGAGGTTTCTATAGGTCATGCTCTAATTTCTGAAGCATTATATTTAGGATTGGATAATGTAGTTAATATGTATTTGCAAAAATTGAAATAAAATGTTGCATTCAAGAATAGAAGGAGGAGGAAAACCATTGCTGATAATTCATGGGTTTTTAGGAATGTCTGACAATTGGAAATCTTTTGGAGCTTTATATGCTTCCAAAGGATTTCAAGTTCATATTCTAGATTTGAGAAATCACGGTAAAAGTTTTCACTCTGAAGATTTTAATTATGATATAATGGCTCAAGATGTTTTAGAATATTGTCAAAATCATAATTTGAATCAAGTATCTATAATAGGACATTCCATGGGAGGAAAAGTAGCCATGCTCTTTGCAACCAATTATCCGGAAATGGTAGAAAAATTAATTGTAGCCGATATTGGTCCAAAATATTATGCACCACATCACCAAGATATATTATCAGGATTGAATGCAGTTGATTTTACTTCAAAACCAGACAGAGCTTCTGTAGAAGAAACTTTATATCCTTTTATTCCAGATTTTGGGACACGTCAATTTCTAATGAAAAATTTATATTGGAAAGAGCCAGGACAATTAAATTTTCGTTTTAATTTGAAAGTTTTTAATGAAAAAATTGAAGTCATTGGAACTGCTTTGCCAGAAGAAGCTCAATTTGAAAAACCAACACTATTCATTCGTGGTGGGAATTCAAGATATATTTTAGATACAGATTTACCTGAAATAAAAAAACATTTTCCTAACTTTGATTTAGCAACAATTTCAAATGTAGGACATTGGCTTCATGCAGAAAATCCGCAGTTGTTTTTTGAGGAAACGGCACGTTTTTTGGAATAATATTGTAAATAAAAATTAATTAGAAAATATGAAATTACTTTTAAGAATATTAATAACTTCCATCCTTGTTATGGTTATATCCTATCTTATGAAAGGAGTTGTGGTTGACGAATTTTCAACAGCATTAATTGTTGCAATTGTGCTAGGATTGTTGAACTTTTTTGTAAAACCAGTACTAGTGTTGTTTACTTTGCCAGTAACCGTTTTTACTCTCGGACTGTTTTTATTGGTTATCAATGCGATAATCATTCTAATGTGCGACCATTTTGTAGATGGATTTGATGTAAACGGATTTTGGACAGCCTTGTTCTTTAGCATCATTTTATCGCTTTCACAATCATTGGTTTATCAACTTACAGGAGAAGGGAAACAATAGTTTAAAAATCAATAAAATAAAATTGGTTGGGTTGTAGAAATGTTATAATTTTGCAACCCAATTTTAGTATGTATAAAACACGAAGAAATGAATATTACAAGAAATAATGTAGATGCATTAAATGCTGTAGTAACTGTAGAGGTTTCTAAAGCTGATTATGCTCCAAAAGTAGAAAAAGTATTAGCAGATTATCGTAAAAATGCAGCGATTCCTGGTTTTAGAAAAGGTGCTGTGCCAATGAGCTTAATCCAAAAACAATACGGAAAAGCAATTTTATTGGAGGAAGTAAACAAAGTTTTACAAGAAAATCTAAACAGATATTTACAAGAAGAAAAATTAGATATTTTAGGAAATCCACTTCCTGTTGTAACAGACAGTTTCAATTGGGATGCTGAAGATTTCAAATTTGATTTCGAATTAGGTTTAGCACCAATATTCTCTGTTGATTTAGCAGCTAAAAATGATGTAGTTCAATACAAAATCATTGCAGACGATACAATGTTGAACGCTCAAGTTGCAAGAATTCAAAAACAATATGGTAAAATAGTTTCGGCAACTGTTGTTGCAGAAGGAAATGATGTTTCTGGAATTTTTACAAACGAAGAAAAAGGAATCAATAACAGAACGACTTTAGATATGGAATTGTTTGCTGATACAAAAACAGCAAAATTGTTCTTAGGTAAAAAAGTAGGTGATGTTGTTACTCTTAAAACTAAAGGTTTATTCAATGATGACCATAAATTAATGGACGTTTTGGCTATTGGTCACGATGATGTTCATGGTTTAGATATTGAAGTTACTTTTACAATTGATGAAGTTGTTGCAAGTGAACCAGCAGAATTAAACCAAGAGTTGTTCGATAAATTATTCGGACCTGGAGTTGTAAATTCATTGGAAGAATTGAAAGCAAAAATCAAAGAAGATGCTGAACAACAATTTGAACAACAAGCGAATCAAAAGTTCTTAAATGATGTTACTGAATCGTTAATTGTAAATACAAAATTTGATTTACCTTCAACATTCTTAAAAAAATGGATTCAATCGGCAGGTGAAAATCCATTAACAGCAGAACAAGCTGAAGAAGAATATGCAAAATCTGAAAACGGATTGCGTTACCAATTAATCGAAGGTAAAGTAATGGCAGATAATAATCTTCAAATTACTTTCGAAGAATTAAAAGATTTTACTTCAGGTTTAATCAAAAAACAAATGGCACAATTCGGACAAATGAATCCTACAGATGAAGATGTTCAAGGAATTGTTGCTCGAGTTATGTCAAACCAAGATGAGGTAAAACGTCTTTCAGAGCAAGTAATGAGTGAAAAAATGTTGAACCTTTACAAAGAAAAAGTAAAAGCTAAAACAAAAGAAGTTAACTACGAAGAGTTTATTAAAGCAATGTATGGTGAACTAAACCACTAATTGTAAAAGATAATTTATTATATTTGAGCGTCAAAGTCAATTGATTTTGACGCTTTTGTTTTCAGACAGTTTGTCACTTAAAATAAAAGGAACGACATTTGCATTAGTTTTAAAACTTACATTAAATAACATATAACAGTAATAAAATGAACTACGGAAAAGAATTTAAAAAATTCGCTACTAAGCATCATGGAGTAAATAGCTTGTACTACGATAAAATGGTCGCTAGTTTAACGCCTTATATTATTGAAGAACGCCAATTAAATATTTCGCAATTAGACGTTTTCTCTCGTTTAATGATGGATAGAATCATCTTCATGGGAACAGGAGTTGATGATTATATGGCAAATATCATTCAAGCACAATTATTGTTTTTAGAATCAGTTGATGCTTCTAAAGACATTCAAATTTATATCAATTCTCCAGGCGGAAGCGTTTACGCAGGTCTAGGAATTTATGACACAATGCAATACATCAAACCAGATGTTGCAACAATTTGTACAGGAATGGCAGCTTCAATGGGAGCCGTTTTACTTTGTGCTGGTGCAGCTGGAAAACGTTCGGCATTACCACATTCAAGAGTAATGATTCATCAACCTTCAGGTGGCGCTTCTGGAGTTGCAACCGATATGGAAATCAACTTGAAAGAAATGTTGAAATTGAAAAACGAGTTGTATGAAATAATTTCAAACCATTCAGGTCAAACTTTCGAAAAAGTGCATAGAGACTCTGAAAGAGATTATTGGATGATTGCTGATGAAGCAAAAGAATACGGAATGATTGATGAAGTTTTAAGAAGATAAATTTAAGTAATTAGTGATTAGTAAATAGTGAAGAGCTATTTACTAATCACTTTTCACTAATCACTAAATAATGGCAAAAGAAAAATTAGAATGTTCCTTCTGCGGAAGAAAAAAACCGGAAACCAATTTATTGATTGCCGGAATTGACGCGCACATTTGCGACCGCTGTATTGAACAAGCACATGGAATTATTTTAGAAGAATTAAAAACCAATTCCAATGCAAAAATTGCTACCGATTTAGTTTTGCGTAAGCCAAAAGAAATCAGAGCATTTCTTGACGAATATGTAATTGGTCAAGAGCAAACCAAAAAAGTAATGTCAGTTGCAGTGTACAATCACTACAAAAGATTAATGCAACAACAAGTTGCCGAAGATGTAGAAATTGAAAAATCAAACATCATTATGGTAGGACAAACAGGAACCGGAAAAACATTAGTTGCAAAAACAATTGCACGTATGTTAGATGTTCCGTTAGCCATTGTTGACGCGACTGTTTTAACCGAAGCTGGTTATGTTGGAGAAGATGTTGAAAGTATTTTAACACGTTTACTTCAAGCAGCCGATTATGATGTTACTAAAGCTGAACGCGGAATCGTTTTCATTGACGAAATTGATAAAATTGCTCGTAAAAGTGACAATCCATCAATAACTCGAGATGTTTCTGGTGAAGGTGTACAACAAGCCTTGTTGAAATTATTGGAAGGAACTGTTGTTAATGTACCACCAAAAGGAGGAAGAAAGCATCCAGACCAAAAATTTGTTGAGGTAAATACTCAAAATATATTATTCATCGCTGGTGGAGCTTTTGACGGAATTGAAAGAATTATTTCAAAACGTTTAAATAGAACCGCTGTTGGATACTCAACTTCAAGAAATGTTGATAATATCGATAAGGATAATTTGTTACAATACATCATTCCAAAAGATATCAAAGATTTTGGTTTGATTCCTGAAATTATTGGTCGTCTGCCAGTATTAACTCATATGGATCCTTTAGATAAAGAAACGTTACGTTCTATTCTAACCGAACCAAAAAATGCTTTGATAAAACAATACGAAAAGTTATTTGCTATGGATGATGTAAAATTCACCATCACTAACGAAGCTTTAGATTACATTGTAGAAAAAGCTTTAGAATACAAATTAGGTGCACGTGGATTACGTTCCTTATGTGAAGCAATCTTAACCGATGCTATGTATGAATTGCCAAGTTCTGATGATAAGTCTTTAGAAATTGATAAAGAATACGCTGAACATACTTTGAATAAAAATTTATTGAAACGATTGGAAATTGCTTCATAACTAAAAAATAAAAACCCGATTCTGAAATTTCAAAATCGGGTTTTATTTTACAACTAATGTCTAAATTACTTTACTAATCCACCGCCACTTTTCACTTTTTCTGTTTGAATGTCGGTGTTTTCTTTTTCTAATTTCAAATTACCAAATCTGTAGGTTAACGAAATTCTAAAAACTCTAGAATCATTTTTCTCAAAGAATTTTGTTTCCAAATTGGTAGATGAAACTAAAGCGTTAATTTCATTTTGATTGAATAAATCAAATGCGTGAATTCCTAATTTTAATTTCTTATTCAAGAAATCTTTGTTCAAAGAAATATCAAATTGTTGAATTGGTTTTGTGATTTTATATATTTCCCAAACACCACCTTGAGGCAAAATGAAGTAAGTCATACTACTTTTAATATCCCAAGGTAACATAATTTGGGCTTGAGCTGCATAGTTCCAAATTGGTTTAGACTTGAATGAAAAGTCATATCCTTCTGTCAAGTTTTTGATGTAATTGATATTTAAAAAGATGTAATTCATTTTATCAATGTTGTTCATTCTGTTTTTGAATTCTTCTTTTCCTTTAAAGAAATAATCTAACGGAATTGGGAAGTTGGCAAAAACACTCATAGTTTTAAAACGATCAAATTGTTGGAACGTTTGTGTACTTACCAATTGTCCTGGCTCAGCATTAAAAATGAATAAATTATGATCTTTAGAAACGGTATAATTTGTTCCTAATTGAATGAAATCCATCGCTGAAATCTTGAATTCATAATTGTCAAAAAATGACGGATTCAATAATAAATTTCCAGTTGAAGAATTGTATTGGTCAAAATTTGAACCATTCGGGTCTAAAACACCATAACTTGGTTGCGAAATTTTTCTTGAATAAGAGGCACTCATATTTACGCTTGGAGCAATTTCATATAAAGCACTTACATTAGGAAATAAATTTCTGTTATTGAAATCGATATCTGTTCTTGTGTTGTCAACAATTCCAGTTCTATTTACGTTAAAATCTTCAAAGCGAAGACCTAAAGTAAAGTTGAACTTTTTAATTTTTTTTCTAGCCTCAGCATAGAAAGCCAAATTTGTTTCTTTATAATCAAAGTCAATGATGTCAGTAATTGGCGAATTCAAATTGTATTTTCCAGTATTATTTACTTTGATAGTATTAAATTTTCCACCAGTATTGATAGAAAGTTTTAGTTTTTCAAAAGGAATTGCAAAATCATATTTCAAATAATAATTTAACAAACCAAAGTCATTGGTAAAATTATTATAACTAGAAGTTACACCATCAAAAGCATTAGATTTAGAATTCGGATTTCTATTGAAAGTATTTGCAAAAGCAATGATATCAAGTGTTCTTCCAATAGTATCTAACTTAGTTTTATATTGCAAACTAAATTCTTGATTGTTTGACTTTGTTTTGGTACTTCCATCATTCAAATAATCTGAAATTTCACTTCCAGTAGTTTTTGCATCAAAAACATCTCTGTCATTGCTGTAAGTAGAATTGTAATTGAATAATAAGTTAGATTTTTCACTCAACTTATAATTAGTTCCAATTCTCATATAGAAATTTCGGTTTGTTGTAACAGAAAGTCTTTGTTGGTCGATGTACTTATCTGGATCGAAAGAAGTAAAAGTTTGTCCGTTTTTTGATTTTTGCTCTCGATCAATATAGTTGTAACCTATCATAGTTTGCCAACTCAAATTTTTCTCTTTACCATTCAATAATATCTGCGGACTAGGTTTTTGATATTTATTGAAATTATAATTTAAATTGAATGTTGCATTGATACCTTTTAAACGTTTGTTACTAGTTACTAAATTGATTACTGAACCACTAGCATTAGCATCAAAAGCAGCACCAGGATTATAAATCAATTCTACTTTTTCAATAGCATTTGCAGGAAGAGAAGATAAATAATTTTCCAAATCGGAACCACTCAGCGTGCTTGGCGATCCATCTATATAGATAGCAACACCTTTGCCGTTTAAAGTCAAACCTCCTGTTGGTGAAGCGATAACTCCAGGTAATTTTTTAACAGCATCATAAGCATTTCCTGTGCTCAACATAGCGTTGTCTTTTACAGAAACTGTGGTTTTGTCGGATTCGACTTTAATGAGTTGTTTTTTTGTAGCTACTTTTACTTCGTCAAGAACTTCAACTTTTTTCTTGATAGTATCTTTTGGTGTTTCTGTTTCTTGTGCAAACATAGAATTTGCCATTAGTAAAGACAAGGTGAAAAATAATGATTTCATTGTATTTGATTTGATTGATGATTACAAGTAAGACTTGAAACACCAACAAATGTTACAATGAATTTAAGATTTATTTTACTTTTTTATAATTTACAATAAATACACCACCAATTATTAATGAAGCAGCAATGATAATTCGAGAAGTAATGGTCTCATCTAGAATAAGCCAACCAAGAAATAAGGCAACTACAACATTGACATAAGATAAAACGGAAACTTTGGTAGAAGACATTTGAGTTATCAAATAACTATAAGCAACATAACCGACAACCGAACCAAAAACGGCTAAATAAACCATTGCCAAAACGCTTCGCAAACTCCAACTCTCAGTAGAGATTGTTGGAGTTAAAATGAATTGAATTGCAGTCAAAATGATTCCGGCAATTATCATTTGGACACTTACATTCATGAGCATGGTTAATGAATTTTCACTTCCTTTTTTGGTAATAATGGTTCCGATGGCCCACATTAAAACAGCAATTAAAATAGCAAAAACGCCTTGTCGATACTCAGGATTCAATAAATCGGAAAGACTATTTTGGTAGATTAGAAAAATTCCAAACATGCCTAGTAAGATTCCAAGAGTAGTTTTGATGGAAAGTTTTTCATTACCTAAAATCAAATTTAAAATCAGTACAAAAAATGGTGATAAAGTCGAAATTAACGATGCCAAACCACTAGTAATGTACTTTTCAGAATAAGTTGTTAATCCGTTGGCTAGAACAATCATCATTATAGATAAGATAAAAGCTCTAAGAAATTGCCTAGGATTTATAGGTTCTAACTTTCGTTGAAATAACAAATAAAAGAAAATGATAAAACCAGAAATTAAGTTTCTAATTCCAGCAAGTAAAAAAGGAGGAATGGTTTCTATGCCAATTCGAATGCCCAAAAAGGTTGTGCCCCAAAAGAAGGCAACACAGAAAAGGGCTAAGTAAAGTTTTGTTTTCAAAAAAGGATTTGGGAATTACGAATTTCTATGCGAAGGTACTGAACTTTCTTTTTTAATCGAAGTTTCTACACAACGTTTTCCGTAACATTTCATTCTTTTTGGTCCACAAGAAATTATGGATAATGAGAGAAGAATTAAGATGGCAGTTTTTTTCATTTTTTATATTTTTTAATTCTGTTATTTCTTTCTTCAAGCCATTTATCATTAATGATTTGAAATGCTCCATAACAGCTATGTTCTCCACTCATAATTCCTTTGTTGAATAAAGAATGAGCATAAAAAACCATTTCGTTATCATCCTTAAAATTTAAATTTAGAGGAAGTTTTTTTTGTATTCTAAAAATTAAAGAGTCAATATTTTTTGTGCTTTCAAATTTTTTAAATTCATTCACATCATAGGACTTGAAACCAATGTTATTAAGTGCTTTCAAATCTTTAAATTCGAAATGTCTATATTTATTTAGTAAAACTTTATCTGTTTTTTCGTTTTTCAATTCCAAATTTAAGGCGCCAATTAGAAAGTTATTTTTGGTGCAAATTTCCTTGACTTCTTTTGTGTTCAAATCTTTGACATTGATAACAACGAATGAGTTGAATGTTCCGCCTAACTCGATTAGTTTTTTGTAATTATTATATTTTAAAGAATCCAATTCAGTTTTAAACTCTTTTTTTGGTTTAGATTTATCGCAAGATATTATTCCAAAAGACACTATTAAAAGTATAATAATTCTTATTTTCATTATTTGGAACTTACACTAGTTTGCATCCCAATCAATTGCTCCAAATAATCACGTTCGTTGGATAATCTTGGAATTTTATGTTGTCCACCCAATTTGTCTTGTTCTTTTAACCAATCATAAAATAAATTTTCACGCGCAACATTTACTTTCAATTGATTTAAAGTCATATTGTTATAACGTTTAGCTTCATAATCGGAATTGACGGTTTGCAACGTTTCGTCCAATACTTTTTGAAATTCAGCTATATCCTCGGGATGTTTTTTAAATTCAATCATCCATTCGTGCGCGCCTTTTTCTTTTCCTTTCATGAAAATAGGTGCAACGGTATAATCTTTAACTTCACAATTCAATACCGAACTTGTTTTAGCAATGGCAGTATCCGTATTTTCAACCATTAATTCTTCTCCAAAGACATTAATATGATGCTTTGTTCTTCCTGAAACTCTAATTCTATAAGGTTTTAAAGAAGTAAATCGAACGGTGTCACCAATCATATAACGCCATAATCCTGAATTAGTTGTAATTACAATGGCATAATTTTTAAACAATTCAACATCGGCTAAACGAACAATGCGCTGGTTTGGCGTTCCAAAAGTATCCATCGGAATGAACTCGTAGAAAATACCATAATCCAACATTAACAATAAATCGTTAGAATAATTCAAATCCTGAATCGCAAAAAATCCCTCAGAAGCATTGTATATCTCATAATATTTAAAATCACTACTCGGAATAATCTTTTGATATTGCTCACGATAAGGTTCGAAATTTACGCCACCGTGAAAATATACTTCTAAATTGGGCCATAATTCCATCAAATTAGAATTGTTGGTTTCGGTCAGAATTCGATTCAATAATACCAGCATCCATGAAGGAACACCTGCAAAACTGGTTACATTTTCTGTCTTGGTTTCATTAATAATGGCAGTTAATTTGGTTTCCCATTCGCTCATTAACGAAACTTTATTGCTTGGAGTGCTACTGAATTCAGCCCACATTGGCATATTTTCTATCAATATTGCAGATAAATCGCCAAAAGAAGTATTGTTGTTTTCATAAATCTGCGAACTGCCTCCAAGACGCAAACTTTTTCCAAGAAACATATCCGAATTTTCATTGTTGTTCAAATACATACACAACAAATCTTTACTGCCTTTGTAGTGGCAATCTTCCAGAGCTTCATTACTTACAGGAATAAATTTACTTTTAGCATTGGTAGTTCCGCTCGATTTGGCAAACCATTTTATAGGTGTATTCCAAAAAACATTTTGTGCGCCTTTTCGAGTAAGTTCAATCATAGGTTCCAATTCTTCGTAGGTAGAAACAGGAACTCTTTCGGTAAATGTTTTGTAATTTCTTATCGATTCAAAATCGTATTTTTTTCCAATAACGGTTTCTTCACAATTGCGAATTAAATTCATAAGTAACTCATCCTGAACTTCATTAGGATATTTAAGAAACAACTCAATCTGATGAATGCGCTGCTTCAAAACCCAAGATGCGATAGAATTAATTATTGGAAAAGGCATTTTTTTTGGTTGTGAGTTATGAGTTGTGAGTTATGAGTTATAACTTTACGCTAAAATAGTAAAATATTTAAAATCTAATATCATAAATCTAATATTTAATATGCAATACGAAGGAGTTCTAACCAAAATGCAAACCGAGTTTTCTAATCCAATTCAATATTATTTGGTTTTTGAAAATAGTTTTTTGAATTTGAATCAGTTGTTAAACAAATCGTTAGAAATTAATTTTCTTGGCTATCAATGTCTGGAATGTGGTAAGAAAAAGAAAATTTTCCGTCAAGGATTTTGTTATGATTGCTTCATGAGTAGTGCTTCTGCAGGCGATTGGATTATGAAACCAGAATTATCCACAGCGCATTTAGACATTGAAGATAGAGATTTGGAATACGAAAAACGAGTACAATTGCAACCTCATATTGTTTATTTAGCCTTATCAAGTGAGGTGAAAGTTGGAGTAACCAGAAAAACGCAAGTTCCAACACGATGGATTGATCAAGGTGCGGTGCAAGCCATTCCTATTGTTGAGGTTCCAAATCGATATTTAGCAGGAATTACCGAAGTAGCTTTGAAAAATCATTTTGCAGACAAAACCAATTGGCAAAAAATGCTAAAAAATGAAGTTCCAGCTGCCGATTTGATAAAAGAACGTGCCAATTTGAAATACCTAATTCCAAAAGAAGTACAAGAATTTTATCATCCTGAAAAAGAAGATTTGTACGATTTGCATTTTCCAGTTTTGGAATATCCTAAAAAGGTCACCAGTTTAAATTTAGATAAATCTCCAAACTTCTCAGGAAAACTAACCGGAATAAAAGGACAATATTTAATTTTCGAAGACGGAACTGTTTTTAATATTCGAACTTTTGAAGGTTATGTAGTGAAGATTAGTTTGTAAAAAAAAATGCCTTTCAAATCGAAAGGCATCTTAATTTATGGAGTTGTTGTAGTGCTTGCAGGTTTTTCTTTTTTCTTCAACCAACCATTTAATAAATCTTTGGCTTTGGTTTTAACTTCCTGTTTCACTTCTTCTTTTGTTGCTGGAACTTTAGTTTTTGTAGTATCGCCAGGTTTTTTGTTTTTATTGATTAGATTTTCTAATTCATTTTTACCTTTTCCAATCAATTGTTCTTTCTGTTGTTTCACTAAATTGTTTACTAAAGCTGTGGTTGCAGTTTTAACATCTGTAGTGATTTTTGGAGTAGTAAAAGAACCACCAAGAATTGCATTTACAGGTATGTTTTCCAATTTGGCAGCATTTGCCGGAGTTAGCTTAGCAATCAAATTATTGACATCAGTACCCAAATATTTGGCAGGGACATCAAATTTTAAATTGTAATTCATCAATTGGTCAAAACCATGCGTTCCGCCTACCGTTACTTTAATGTCTTGGTATTTTAAATCAAATGGTTTTACAGTAACTTTCCCATCTTTAAATGTTAAAGCCGCTTTCAAATCGTTTAAATTTAATTTCTTCAAATCGATAAAATTCAAATTGGAATCTAAAGCACTCAAAAGGGTAGAATTACTAGAATTTACAGTAGTTGACAACAATTGACCTAATAAATCTCCAGATAATGTTTTTAAATCAGGAGTCATTTCATTAGCATCTAAATTTCCTGATAATTTGATAGTTGAATTCAATTTTCCGTTGATGATTCCTGCAATTGGTGCAATTTTTTTCAACATATCCAATTGTGTAAAACTATCTGCAATATTTACTTGATTCAAACCAAGATTCATATTGAAAGTTGGCGTTTTTGCTTTGGTAGAAACCATTCCGTTTACGCCAATCGAACCGCCAAAAATATTGCTTTTTACATTTTGTAAAGTCACCGCTTGGTCTTTTACAATCAATTTTCCGGAAACATCTTTCAAAGTTAAATTATCATATAAAACCGTATTGGCTTTTGCTGTAAGCGAACAATCCAAGAACGCAGGAATTTTCATAGCCTCAGTTTTAGCTTTCGTTTCTGTTTTAGCAGTTGGCTCTGCTGTAGTCATAAAATCGGAAACAGCAAGTTGATTAGAGCTTAAGTTGAAGTTTCCTTGCAAATTCTGATTTCTGAAAATAAATCCGTAGAAATTTTCTAAAACTCCAGTCACATTCATATCGCTTTTTCCTGTAGTAGCCTTAAATTCTTGAAGATTGACACGACTCGGATTGAATTGAACAATTGCACTGTTGATGTTCATCGATTTGCCATTTTCATCCACATATTTGAATCCTGTTAAGTTGATGTTTCCAGCATTATTGATGTTCTGGTACTGACTTTTTTCAACCGATGCCATATCAAATTTAGTAGTTACATCAGCTTTCAAAATTCCAGAAAGTGGTTTTTCTAATTTAATAGGATAGGCTTTTGATAGATTTCCTAAATTAATTGTTCCTTTCAATGCTGCATCAACCAAAGCATTTGTTGCCACGTTTTTTATGTTTGCTTTAGCGTTAAAAACATCTTGATCAATAGAAAATGATAGTTTGTCTAAATTCACATAAGTGTCATTCATTACACCAGTTTCATTGATGATTTTAGTGTCAATAATAATATTTTTAACCGATTTTGGTAAATCAGGATATTGAAAAGAAGCATTATTAGAAGCAATAGCAATATTAAATTTTGGAACGGTTGTATCGGTTAACATTCCTTTTGCGAAACCAGCAACTGTAAAATCGCCAGAAGTTTTTACATTATCCAAACTACTTGCATAAGCTGAAGGAATCAATCCTAAGAAGTTTTTAAACGATGAAGTTGAAGTTTTGAAAGTCAAATCATAATTCTGTCCAGCGTCAACCATTTGAATAAATCCATTGAATTCAAGAGGCAATTCGTTGATTTTTGCTTTGTTTTCCTTGAAAGTATATTTGCTATTTTTTAAGTCAATTCCAAGAATGGCATCCAAAGAAACATTAATATTATTCATATAATTTACTTTGTCCATATTCAACGAAATTTTTGCTGTTGTTTTAGTGTCTAAATCTAAAACATCATTTGTAAAATCGCCAGTTCCAGAATGATTGATGCTGTCAAGAACCATCGAAATTTTAGAGGATTCATCAAAATATTTGAACTTGAAATTTTCAACATCGTATTCTTTAATTTTTAAAGCAAGTGGTTTACTTTTTCCATCGTCTGTTTTTTGGTCTTGATTTTTTAAAGCAATGTCAAAATTTCCAACACCATCTTTATTGAAAATTATATTAATCAATCCGTTTTTAGATGAAATGGCATCAATATTTAATGGTTCGTTATCGCCATTAAATAATTCCATCACCGACATTTTTAAATTTAATTCTTTGAATGAAACCAAAGTGTCACCTTCAAATGGTGCTTTGTTTACGATAGATAAATTTTCCATAGCCACATTTGCATTTGGAAAACTTTTGAATAAACTTAAATCGGCATCGGTAAAAGCTACTTTTGCATCAACACTTTCATTGATAGATTTTAAAATTTTAGCTTTTATTTGATCTTCAAATAAATACGGAATTGCAAAAGCTGATACAACTAATAACAACAATACTATTCCAACGATTTTTAAAATTTTCTTTACCATAATGATTCACTATTTATTCAACTATTTCAATGCAAATATCTTGCCTTTCTAAAAAGAATCAACAAATTTAGTGTTTTAGGATGGTTTTAGTTTGTAAAATTGTCATAAAATGTTTCATTATTTCCTTGATGTAGAACAACTTTTACAAATAAAAAATCCGTCTCATTTTTCAATAAGACGGATAAAAACAACTAACCCAATCGTTTTTTGATTAATTAATTTTCAACTCATAAGCCATTCTTGCTTGAACGCCTTTTTGGTTGGTCATTTGTTTTATTTGCTGAAGCACTTTATAATTTTGCTCTCCAATTTCTTCTTTTATAATAGCTTGACGCGATTGTGCAAATCCAAATTGTGCTAAAACATCTTCAAAACTCTTCTCAAATTCAGGGAAATTTTGAATTCTATATTTTGATGTTTTTCCAAGTTTAGCTGCTTCTTTTATAGCTTCGTCCATTCCTCCAATTTTATCAACCAAACCAATCTTTAAAGCATCTTGACCACTCCAAACTCTACCTTGACCAATTGCATCAACTTGCTCGAAAGTTAATTTTCTTCCTGTTGCAACACGATTCACAAAAGTTGAGTAAATCTTTTCAACGCCTTCTTGAGCAAAACCGCGATAGTTTTCATCTAATGGCATAAACGGACTGTAACCTGCGGCATTTGTATGTGTTTTTACTTGTTCGATGTCTAAACCAATTTTATCGGCTGCAATGGTAAAGTTTGGTAAAACACCAAAAACTCCAATCGAACCTGTGATTGTATTAGCTTCAGCAAAAATCTTGTTTGCATTACAAGCAATATAGTAACCACCAGAAGCTGCATAATTTCCCATAGAAACTACGACAGGTTTTACTTTTTTAGTCAATTCAATTTCTCTCCAAATTAATTCCGATGTTAAAGCGCTTCCACCAGGTGAATCGATTCTTAAAACTACCGATTTTACATTTTCATCTTTTCTTGCTTCTTGAAGAGAACGACGCATCGCACCTTCACCAATAAGGTTTACGTCTCCTTCACCGCTACCAATTTCGCCTTGAGCATAAATAATAGCAATTTTATCTTTAGTCGAATAATCTTTTGATGTAGAAGCAACTTTTTCAGCATAATCTTCAATTGAAACTCTGTCGTAATCATCGTCTGAATCAACTTTTAAAGCTTTTTTGATGTCGTTATGATATACATCTTCGTAAGCAATAACGTCGATTAATTTTTCAGCTTTTGCCATTTGTGGTGTTCTTGCTAAAAGTCCGTCGGCAACTTGATTTAATCGCGCAACAGAGATTTTTCTGCTAGCAGCAACATCGGTTACAACCGAATTCCATACAGAAGTTAATAGTTGCGTAGTTTGTTCTCTATTGGCATCACTCATTTTATTTTCTAAAAATGGTTCTACTGCACTTTTGTATTTTCCGTGGCGAATTACTTCCATTTTAACACCTGATTTTTCTTGTAAATCTTTAAAGAACATCAATTCAGCAGATAAACCTTTAAACTCTAATTCTCCAATAGGATTCAAATAAATGGTATTGGCAACCGAATTCAAATAGTAATCTTTTTGCGAATAAACATCGGCATAAGAATAGATAAATTTACCTGATTTTTTGAAATCTTCTAAAGCATCACGCAACGCTTTGGTTTGAGCAATTCCTAAATTTGAAAAATTGTTTAAAATCGAAATTCCTTCAATATCCGAATCTGTTTTAGCATATTCGATAGCGTTGATTATATCAAATAATCCGTCATGTTTGTCCTTGTCATTCAAAAAAGGCATGTCGTCATAATTGGTTTTACCAGCATAATCATAGTTGACTTTAGATAAATCTAATTCGATTACAGAATTGCTTTTAACCGAAACTGTTTCCGAATCTCCGCTGCCAGCAATAGCTCCAATCAAGATAATTCCGAAGAAAAAAATCATGCAAAAAATAAATAGTCCAACAATAGTGGCTAATACATTTCCTAAAAATCTCATAGTAGTTAATTTTACTAATTAGTAGTTGAAAAAGATAATTTGTTACAAACCATTTGATTAAATGTAAAATAAAAATAGTTATCAACACAAGGCACAAATATACTTCAATTCTAAAATTCTTTTAGTTATTTTGCCAAATATGAATCTGCAACATCAAGTCATACTTTCGCTAGGTAGTAATCAAGGTAATCGCCTTGAAAACATTGAGCATTGTATTGAATTATTGCATCAAGAAGTTGGAACTATAGTAAAGGTTTCCTCTTTATTTGAATCAGATTCTTGGGGTTTTTCAAGTGATTCGTTTTACAATTGTGCGGTTTTAATTCATACACACAAAAATCCGCAAAAGCTTTTAAAAAATATTTTGAAAGTTGAAAAAAAGTTGGGTAGAGTTCGAACAGAAAGTTCCGATTATCAACCAAGAGTTATTGATGTCGATATGATTTCTTTTGATGATGAAATTATGGAATCTGAATCATTACAAATTCCACACAAACATCTTCAAGACCGACTTTTTGTTTTGTTGCCAATGATGGAAGTGGTTTCCGATTGGACACATCCAATTTCTCAAAAATCAATTTCAGATATTTTAAAAGATTGTAAGGATGAAGGAAATTGTGTGAATATTTCAAAATTGAATGCACCTTTGCAAAAAATCAATTTTGACGATTTCAATTACATTGCAATTGAAGGAAATATTGGCGCAGGAAAAACAACTTTGGTTTCTAAATTGGCAGAAGATTTTAATGCTAAAACGGTTTTAGAACGATTTGCAGACAATCCGTTTTTGCCTAAATTTTATAAAGATCAAAACCGATATGCTTTTCCGTTAGAAATGTCTTTTTTAGCCGATAGGTACCAACAAATATCAGACGATTTAGCGCAATTTGATTTGTTTAAAGATTTTATAATTGCCGATTATCATATTTTTAAATCTTTAATTTTTGCTAAAGTAACGTTAGCTGAAGATGAATACCGATTGTATAAAACGCTTTTCGATATCATTTACAAAGAAATGCCAAAACCAGATTTGTATGTTTATTTATACCAAAATACAGAACGATTATTGGCAAATATCAAGCGAAGAGGAAGAAGTTACGAACAAGAAATTCCAGCAGAATATTTAGAAAAAATCAACAACGGTTATCTCGATTATATAAAAACTCAGAAAGATTTAAATGTACTTATAGTAGATGTTTCTGAAAGAGATTTTGTAAAAAATCAAGAAGATTATATTTTCATTCTTGAAGAAATTAAGAAAAAACTTAATTAGCGCTTTAAGGAAAAATGACCTTTTATTTCTGGAGTGTTTTCATCCTTTTTAAACATAAACCAATAATCGTCAGATGGTAAAAGTTGGTTGTCTAAAGTGCCATCCCAATTATTATCTATAGCATTCAGTTGTTTAATTAACTTTCCATATCGATTAAAAATGGAGACTTTTGCTTTTGGATAATAAATTAAACCCTTGATTGTCCAATTGTCATTAAATCCATCTCCATTTGGAGTAAAAAAACTAGGAATTGAAATTACTGCAAATTCTTTGAAATCAAAACCACAATTGTTTTTTCCTCGAACCAAGGCAGTATAAAATCCGCCTTCAGAAACGGTAAATACATTAGATGTTTGAAAACTCACACCATCAATGGAGTATTCATAATCTCCAAAAGTTGAAACGATAATTGTTGCAGTTGTGCCATTAATCAAAACGTCATCAATAACAGGAAGGTCATTCTGATTTATAGTAAATGTTTTAGTGTTTGAACAACCTTGTGGTGTTAAATCTGTAATTAAAACAGAATAAATGCCAGGAGAAGCAATGGTAATTGTATTGGTAGTTTCAGATGTTGACCACAAATAAGAAACATTGTTTATTCCTGCGTTTAAAGTAAGTGTTTCGTTTTCACAAAGTGTAAGATTTTCATCAACAACTATAGGTTTTGTAATTATTTGAACATTTATAGCAATTCTTCCAATTGAAAGACAACCATTGTTATTTCCTTCAATATAATAAGTAGTGTTTTGTGTTAATGCTGGAGTTGTAAAACTGGTTCCTGTAACTAAAGGAGTTGTGCTGGTTAAAGACGAATACCAGTTAATTACTCCAGAAGTAGTAGAAGCATTAAGTATTGTTGGTGTGTTTTCGCAAATACTTACATTTGTATTAGTAGTTAAAATAGGTGTTGTATTAACAGAAGCAGTTACAGCGGTTCTAATATTTGAATTACATCCAAAAGGAGAGGCATCTGCAAAAAATGTAGTGGTTGAATTTAAAAAAGGAGTAGTAAAAGTTGTTCCTGTTGCAATTGGAGTTCCTCCTGTAGCAGAAGTATACCAATTAATTACTGGAACATTTGCAGTTGCTCCAAGAGTTACCACTCCAGGATTGCAAATTTCTATAGGTGTTGTTGAGACAATGCTTGGGATAGTAATTGTTGTGCTTGTAGAAATTTGAATTATTGGATCGCCTGGCATTCCTCCATATTCTACTATATACCCTTTTGGTTGATAAAATCCGCTAGTTGCTCCTGTGTTTGATATGTCGTTCCATGACCCCGGAATTCCTACACCTGGAGCAGTGATATGGGTATAATCTTCATCGCCAGCGCTATTTGGTTCACCTGTATTCCAAAGTGTATAGGTAAAAAGAGTTCCTGTTTCAGGTCCGGTCATCCATCTCCAAACACCTTCTTGTTGTTCATCGCTTCCTCCAATCCAACCAGCGCCTTCCGATTGTTCTCCGGCAATTTGTGCTTCGTCTGCTGCGGTTATTGTAGCTAAATAGCCTTGAATTCCGTAGTAAAAGTTGGTAGTGGCAGCAAGTCGCGCATCAGACCAAGTGATTCCAATATTGGGAATGTATTGATAATAATGTCCATTTGAAGGTAAATAATTGGCTTGGCCTATTGAAATTGAAAAGGTTCTAATACCACTAGGATTCGATGAACTATTAGAATATTCAATGTCCTCAATCGCAGCTTCCAGTTCAGTATATGTGGGTTGACCAAAAAGACCAATCAAAGTTAATTTTCCTGTGTTACTATCCCAACTACTATTAATCGTTGGATGAGAACCAGTAAGAGTCAATACATCTTGACCAGAAACATATCCAGAAGAAATTTGAATGTAAATAGCTGTTACACCAGGGTCATCTGGATCAACAATAGTCATATTTGTAACTATCTTCATCGAAGTTCCAGGACAGTATATTTGGTTTCCGGTTGCAGTTAAAATTGGTGCGACATTAGATGTTTGAGCTTTGGTAGAAGGCCCAATTAGTAATAAAAATAAAACAAATATTTTAATTATGTTTTTTATTTTCACAAGATTAAAGAGTGTTTATTTTTTGAAATAAATCCCAAACTACTATTCCTGTACTTACCGATATGTTTAATGAATGTTTACTTCCTAATTGTGGTATTTCTATAACGCCATCACTTAGATTTATAGCTTCTTGTGAAACTCCAAAAACTTCATTTCCGAATACTAATGCGTATTTTTTTTCTTTTTCAGGTTTAAAATCATCTAAGAATATTGCATTTTCAACTTGTTCAATAGCATAAACAGAAGTGCCTTCTTTTTTAAGGTTTTCAATAACTTCAACAACACTTTTGTTATGTTCCCATGCGACGGTTTCAGTTGCTCCAAGTGCTGTTTTATGAATTTCTTTGTTTGGAGGTGTTGCGGTTATTCCGCAGAGATAAATTTTTTCAATTAGAAATGCATCAGAAGTTCTAAATACCGAGCCAATATTGTGAAGACTTCTAATATCGTCTAAGACAATGATTATTGGTGTTTTTTCAGCTTGTTTAAAATCTTCAACCGATTTTCTTTCAAGTTCGCTGTTTTCTAATTTTCGCATTTCTAATTTTTTTGGTAAAGGTATTCAAAAAAAAAGCTTCCGAAAATCGGAAGCTCTTTTTTTATGAGGAAAAAATATTAGCTTTTAGTCTCTGTTGCTGGAGCAGCAGGAGCATCTGGAAGAACATTACCTTTAATAGTAATAATTTTTGTAGACTTTCCTGTTGGAACTGGAGCAGCACCTGGAGTTGTTGAAGGCGTTGTCATTGGAGTAACATTTGAACCTACAGCGTTAGAAGTAACAGTAACAGTTTTTGTAAAAGGACCAACTCTGCTAGTGTCATATTTAACTCCAATTTTACCTGTTTCTCCTGGTTGAATTGGTTTTTCTGGTTTAGATGGTACTGTACAACCACAAGATCCTTGAGTGTTTTCGATAACTAAAGGTTTGTTTCCATTATTAGTAAAAACAAATTCTCTTTGCCCGTCTGCATTGTGAGGGATATTTCCATAATCAATAGTTTCATTTTCAAAAACCATTCCTGCACCATCAACTTTAGGAGTTTCAACTTTAGTTGATACCGCTTTCTTAGCTTTTTTTGCTTTAGATTTTGTTTGAGCATTTGCAGAAGTTAAACTGAAAACTGCTAAAACTGCTACTAGTAATATTTTTTTCATTTTTTATAAAATTAATAATTTAACAAGACAAATTTATATAAAAAAAACTTCTATCGTTATAATGAAACTTAAATTTTTATTAAATGAAATGTTAATGGCAAAAATTAATATTAAATAATTAAATTCGTAAGCTAAAATTAAAATAATAAAACCATTGTCATCTAAAGATAAAAGCCCGAAAGAAACACCATTGATGAAGCAATACAACGAGATTAAAAGGAAGTATCCTGATGCTTGTTTGTTGTTTAGAGTAGGAGATTTTTATGAAACTTTTGGGGAAGATGCTATTCGTGCTTCAAAAATTCTCGGTATTACACTCACAAAACGTGGTGCTGGATCAGAAACAGAAACAGCTTTGGCAGGTTTTCCGCATCATTCAATTAATACCTATTTGCCTAAACTTGTAAAAGCAGGACTTCGAGTAGCCATTTGTGATCAACTTGAAGATCCAAAAATGACTAAAACTATTGTAAAACGTGGTGTTACCGAATTAGTTACTCCAGGAGTTGCAATGAATGATGAAGTTTTGCAATCTAAATCTAATAACTTTTTAGCATCAATTTATTTTGGGAAAAAGCAATTAGGAGTTTCATTTTTAGATGTTTCTACAGGAGAATTCTTAACGGCTCAAGGAAATGAAGAATATATTGATAAGTTACTTCAGAATTTTAATCCAAGTGAAATTCTAATTCAGAAGAACAATCGAAATCAATTTAAAGAAGGTTTTGGAGAAGATTTTAATACATTTTATCTTGAAGATTGGGTTTATCAAGAAGATTATGCTTTTGAAACATTGACCAATCATTTTCAAACCAATTCGTTAAAAGGTTTTGGAATTGAAGAATTGCAAGATGGAATTATAGCTTCAGGAGCGATTTTATATTATTTGTCAGAAACTCAGCATAATCGTGTTCAACATATTACAAGTATTCAAAGAATTGCCGAAGATGCTTATGTTTGGATGGATAGATTTACAATCCGTAATTTAGAATTATATCATAGTTATAATCCTAATGCAGTTACGCTTTTAGATGTAATTGATAAAACGCTTTCGCCAATGGGTGGGCGTTTGTTGAAACGATGGTTGGCATTGCCTTTGAAAGATGCAAATAAAATTAGAAGTCGTCATGAAGTGGTTACTTATTTGAAAGAAAATCAAGAAATACTTCAAAAAATACAATATCAAATAAAACAGATTTCCGATTTAGAACGATTGATTTCTAAAATTGCAACAGGAAAAGTCTCTCCAAGAGAAGTTATTTATTTGAAAGAATCTTTGGATGCAATAATTCCAATAAAAACATTGGCTTTAGAATCTAAACAAGAAGCAGTTCGTATTATTGGGGATAGTTTTCATAGTTGTGAGTTACTTCGCGAAAAGATAAAAACGACTTTAAATCAAGATGCTCCAGTTGCTATTTCAAAAGGGAACGCTATTGCAACAGGAGTTCATGCCGAATTAGATGAATTAAGAAGTATTGCTTTTTCAGGAAAAGAATTTTTAGAAGGAATTGAAAAAAGAGAGTCTGAAGCAACAGGAATTTCCTCTTTGAAAATTTCATTCAACAATGTTTTTGGATATTATATAGAAGTTAGAAATACACATAAAGATAAAGTTCCTGCTGAATGGATTAGAAAGCAAACATTAGTAAACGCTGAACGATACATTACAGAAGAATTAAAAGAATACGAAACCAAAATTCTTGGTGCCGAAGAAAAAATTCATCAAATAGAAGGACAACTTTTTGAACAATTAGTCAATTGGATTGCAACTTATATAAAACCAGTTCAGTTAAATGCTAATTTGGTTGCTCAGTTAGATTGCTTGACATCTTTCACGCAATTAGCAATTGAGAACAATTATGTTTGTCCAATTATAGACGAAACTTTTGAATTGGAAATTACCAACGGTCGTCATCCTGTTATTGAAAAGCAATTACCAGTTGGAGTTCCTTATATTGCTAATGATGTTTATTTAGATAGAGAAACACAGCAACTAATTATGATAACCGGACCAAACATGTCGGGTAAATCAGCTATTTTGCGTCAAACAGCTTTGATTGTATTGCTTGCTCAAATGGGTTGTTTTGTTCCGGCAGAAGCGGTTAGAATGGGAGTTGTCGATAAAATATTTACTAGAGTAGGAGCAAGCGATAATATTTCGATGGGTGAATCTACTTTTATGGTAGAAATGAACGAAACAGCTTCTATTTTAAATAATATTTCCGATAGAAGTTTAGTGCTTTTAGATGAAATTGGTCGAGGAACAAGTACGTATGATGGAATTTCTATAGCATGGGCAATTGCAGAGTTTTTGCATGAAAATCCTGCTCGACCAAAAACACTTTTTGCAACACATTATCACGAATTGAATGAAATGAGTGAAATGCTTCCGAGAATTCAAAATTACAATGTTTCGGTAAAAGAGTTAAAAGACACTGTGCTTTTCATTAGAAAATTAGTAAAAGGAGGTAGTGCACATAGTTTTGGAATTCATGTTGCAAAAATGGCTGGTATGCCACAAACAGTGATTCAAAAAGCACAAAAATTATTAAAGAAACTCGAAAAAGATCATTCAGGCGATGCATTGCATGGAATAAAATCAGCTAAAGATGAAATGCAGTTGAGTATCTTTAATTTAGACGACCCATTATTGGAGGAAATTAAAGAGGAAATATTAGGTTTAGACATAAATACCTTAACTCCTGTAGAAGCATTAATGAAACTTAACGAAATAAAACGAATGTTGCTAAAAAAGTAACAAATAGGTTTTCAGTAGGTTATGTTTTTGTGAAGTTTTTTTTATAAAAAACGTTTGTATAATTGAATTTTAATATTACATTTGCATCCGCAATACGGAACAAGTGTTGTCGTTCATATAAAATCTGATAATGCGAAAATAGCTCAGTTGGTAGAGCGCGACCTTGCCAAGGTCGAGGTCGCGGGTTCGAGCCCCGTTTTTCGCTCAACCACCTATAATGCTCGGATGGTGAAATTGGTAGACACGCTGGACTTAAAATCCAGTGAACAGTAATGTTCGTGCGGGTTCAAGTCCCGCTCTGAGTACTAAAGCTTCAAACTATGTTTGGAGCTTTTTTGTTTTAATTTGATTCTGATTTGAGTGATATGGGTACTTTTGTTATAAGTAAAAGATTAAATGGATATTATAAATATGAGTTTACTTCTAGGAAAGGTAAGGTGATATTGTTGAGCAATGATTTTGAATTGCGGTTTGAATGCGAAGACAATATTGAATTACTTAAAAAATCTGTAGCAAGTTTATTTTTTATGAAGTTCAAGTCAAAGAATGGGAAGCTTTATTTTAAAATAATTTTAAACGAAAAAGAAATTGCTGTAAGCAGAAAGTATACAACGCAATTATTGATGGAGAAAGGTATAGCAGAAATAGAAAGGACCTTACACAACTCAGAAGTTCTTGACTTTTCAAATCAAAATGATGTTTTTCCTCCTGCTGAAGAAATATTCGGGTCAATATAAAAATATTAAGCAAAAAAAAGCTCTGCATTGCAGAGCTTATTTTTTGCTTAATTAGAAACTAGTTCTAATTATTTTTTAGCTGGAGCTTCTTCAGTAGCTGGAGCAGCAGTTGTGTCAGCTGGAGCAGCAGTTGTATCAGCTGGAGCAGCAGTTGTGTCAGCTGGAGCAGCAGTTGTGTCAACAGCAGTTGTGTCAGCAGTTCCTTCAGCAGCGTTTTCTGATTGTTTACAAGATACTACAGTTAATGCAGCAATAACAGCTAAACTTAAAAATACTTTTTTCATCTTAATTTAAATAAAAGGTTAATTATTAATTCGGAGCAAAGATATAAATTTTTTTAATCGAAAAAACTTTTATTTAACTTTTTTTAAAAATTCTATCTTCGAGTTCCGCATTTTACTTTACAAATTTCGTGCCAAACCGCAATAAAATATAAATTTTATTTTTTCTTAGCTGGTTGTATGATTTTCAATTCATTAATGATGTTTTTTGCACCAGCATACTTATCAATAATAAATAATATATATCTAGAATCTACCATAATGTTTCTACAAATGTCTGGAGAGTAATAAACATCACTCATAGTTCCTTCCCAAACTCTATCAAAATTCAAGCCAATTAAATTTCCGTTTTTATCTAATGCTGGACTACCAGAATTTCCTCCAGTAGTATGATTAGTTGCTATGAAACAAACAGGCATTTTCCCTTTCACGCCATAAATACCATAATCTTTGGCATTGTACAAATCAATTAGTTTTTGAGGAACATCAAACTCATAATCACCAGGAACATATTTTTCCATAACACCATCAAGTGTTGTAAATGGCTCATAATATACTGCATCATTTGGTTTGTATCCTTTTATTTTCCCATAAGTTACACGTAAAGTGCTGTTGGCATCAGGGAAAATACGAGCCGATTTAGGACTTAACTCTAAAATGGCTTTCATATAAGTTCTTTGCAAAGCAATATTTTTTAAATTCAATTCATCATATTTTGGAGCTACATTTTTTGTAAAGGCATCCGCCATTGATTTTATTACTTGATATCCTTTATCAGCATTAATCTTTTCAATAACTGTTTTAGAATCTCCTTCAAGTAATGATCTAAATTTTTCTAATGATGTTAATTTTGAATTTGCAAAAACATCAGTTGTCAATTGAGATGCATTAATGTTGTTCAAACTTTCAGGTAAAAACTGTTTAGGCGATTTAGTTGCATACAAATTGATTAATTGCTCAAATACATTTTTATCAACTTCTGCATTATAATCTTTATAAAAATCTCCAATTCCGCTTGAAAGTGTGTTTTTTCTATCTGTAAAAGATTGCTCACCTTTAGTGTTTAAAATTTGTTCCAATTGGTATAATTTATATCCAACAGAAAGTAGTTCAGTGTTTCTTAAAGCAACTTCAGAAAAATAATCTCTTGCTAAAGCATAATCTTTTATTTCAGTATAATTTTTTTCAAATTCTGATAGTAAATTTCCGTATTCAGCTTGTTTACCTGCTTTTGCTACTTTTTGTTGAAAGTCTTTCTCAAATTTTTGTTTGGCAGCAACTGCATTGGCTTTTTTCAAACCTTTAGTTTCTCCCATCCATTTTTTCCAATAATTAGCAACCGATGCATATTTAGCAGCGTATTGAATTTTGATAGCCTGATCTTTTCTCATAAAACGATCTTGTACTTTCAAAGCCGCATCACGAATTTCAACTTTTGCAGGATTTAATGTTTCTACAATTTGATTAACCGCAACTGATGGTAAATATTCTGTTGTTCTTCCAGGATAACCCATTACCATAGTAAAATCGTTTTCTTTTAAACCTGTAATAGAAATTGGAAAGAAGTGTTTTGGTTTGTAAGGAACATTGTCAGCCGAATAAGCTGCCGGACGATTGTTTTTATCAGCATAAATTCTGAATAAAGAAAAATCTCCTGTATGTCTTGGCCAAACCCAATTATCGGTATCCGAACCAAATTTACCAATCGAACTTGGTGGTGCGCCAACCAAACGCACATCTTTATAGCTTTCTACTACAAATAATAGATATTGATTTCCGTCATAAAATGTTTTTACACGGTTTTCTTGCCAAGCTTCTTTAGGAGAATTTTTAACTAATTCCGAAATGTTTTGTTGAATTTTCTTTTGTTTTTCAGCTTCCGAAGTTAAACTAGCAGTACCTTCAACTATTTTAGAAGTTACATCTTCAATTTTTACCACAAAAGTCACTTCCAAATCTTTATTTGGCAATTCTTCTTCCATTTTGTAAGCCCAAAAACCATTGGTTAAATAGTCGTGCTCAACGGTTGAATGACTTTGAATATTATCAAAACCACAGTGGTGATTGGTCAAAATCAATCCTTTGTCTGAAATTACTTCGGCAGTACAACCGCCATCAAAATGAGGAACGGCATCTTTCAAACTCGATTTATTAATAGAATAAATTTGTTCGGCAGAAATTTTCATTCCTAAGGTTTTCATTTCGCCTTCGTTCATTCCTTTTAGCATTGATGGAATCCACATTCCGCCTTGTTGCGCTTGCGTTTGAATGACAAATAATAAGAGTAGTAGTTTAAAATATTTCATAAGTTAGTGTAGTTTGTATTTTAATAATTTACGATTATGAATTTCAAAATCGTTGGCAAGATACAATTTTTGTGCGTTTTCATTGTGATGTTCTACTTCAAGATAGAGCAATTTTAACGATAATTTAGGGATTTGTTCTTTTATGAATTGCAAGGTTTTGGCTCCAATTCCTTTTCCTCGTACAGTTTCTTTAAGGTAAAGTTCGTCTATAAAGGCAATTTTTCCTTGGTATTCAAAGCTAAAAACAAAAGTAAGAATTACATAGCCAACCAATTCATCCTCCGAATAAATCAGCCAAGCTTTTCCAAGATGTTCATTGGAAATAAATTCTTGGAATAATTTTTTAGAAACCACAATATCTATCGGATAATTATCAATGGCATAGAAATCTTGCATCATTGCTATGATGGTTTCGATTTGTGAAGGTTTTAAAATATTATAATGAATCAATTATTTAATTTTTGATAGTAGTTCTTTAACTCTTTCAATTACAAATTCTGCTTTTTTATCAAAATACATCATTTTAAAATCATCAGAAAGTGTACTTCCGCCATTATCATTTTTTGCTTCTTCAAAAGCTTCTTCAAAATATTTGTCTCTTTTCTTTAACCAATTTCTTTGTTCGTTTAGGAGTTTTCTTTTTTGCGAAGTATTCAATTGATTTTTGAGTTTTTTATATGATAAATTAAGTAATACATCTGCTACATTATAAAAAGTGATGACACAAGTTTTCATGTCAAGTCCAGAATCTAGACAATTTTGATACTTAAGTTCGCAAGCTTTTACTTCATCAAATGTTTGAGCATTTAAACAAAATGAAAAAATTAAAAAGTAAAAAACTAAAGTCTTCTTCATATTATATGTTTCAAAATCACTTCCGTTGCTCCTTTATTCATTTGTACAAAAGTCGAACAAATATGTCCTTTTTCATGACGAATATCTTCGTTGGAAATTAAATTATTAAAAGCTTCGTTCAATTCGTTTTGGTTTGATATGGAAATACAACCTTCTTGATGAACTAAAGCAGTGGTTTCGGCAAAATGTGAATAATTTGGGCCAATAATTATCGGAACACCAAATGTTGCAGGTTCCAAAATGTTATGAACACCTGGATTTCCAAAACCGCCACCAACGTAGGCAATATCGGCGTAGGAATATATTTTGGTTAAAATTCCGATGGTGTCGATAATGAAAACATTGAAATTTGATAAATCAATAGTATTTTTTTCAGAAAATAAAACGGAAGTTTTTGTTATTTGGGATTTGAGATTTGAGATTTGCTCCGCTTTTATATTGTGTGGTGCAATGATAAATTTAATTTCATCCGATGCATTGTTTATGTAGTTCACCAATAAGTTTTCGTCTTTTGGCCACGAACTTCCTATTACAATTGTGGTTTTGTTGTCTTTAAATTGTTCAATAAAATCTAATGAATTGTCTCTTTCTAAAATGGAAACTACTCTGTCAAAACGGGTGTCGCCTGAAATTTTTACATTGTTGAAACCAATACTTTGAATTAGATTTTTTGAACTTTCGTTTTGTACAAAAAAGTACTCGAATGTTTTAAGCGCATTTCTATAAAATCCGCCATACCATTTGAAAAAAGCTTGTTTTTCTCTGAAAATGCCCGAAATTAAAAAGGTTTTTATTTCAAGTTTCTTTAATTCATTCAGATAATTGGGCCAATACTCGTATTTGATGAAGAAAACAAGTTCTGGATTTATAGCTTTTATAAATTTTTGTGCATTCGATTTTGTGTCTAATGGCAAATAAACTGTAGCATCAGCAACCGTATTGTTTTTTCGAACTTCGTAACCTGATGGTGAAAAGAAAGTGACTACTATTTTATGGTTTGGATAGTGTACTTTTATTTTTTCAATAACTGGTAAACCTTGTTCGTATTCACCTAATGATGCTGCGTGAAACCAAATAGTTTTGTTGTTTGGACTGAGTTTGTTTAGTAAAATAGGAAAAACTTCTTTTCTTCCATCAACAAAAAGTTTCATTTTGGGACTGAAAAGTGCCAATAGTTTTACAACTTGTGAAGCAAAAATTATAATTAAATTGTATAGAAAAAGCATTATCTAATTTTAGTTGGGTAAAAATAAGATTTTTTGCCACAGATTTTACAGATTAAACGGATTTTCACAACTAAATTTCTTTTGAAAATCTGATTTTGCAAAAGACAAATGCTAATTAGCCCTGATTGTAGCGGCACCGAAGTAGAGCGAAAAGCAGGAAAACGGAAACCAAAAAAAGCCCAAACCATTCGCTACAAATAATAAGAAATGTTATACTTTTGTATTTCAAATTTTTTAGGATGAAGAAATTACAAATGGTTGACTTGAAAGGTCAATACGAAAAAATAAAAGAAGAAGTGAATGCTTCTATTCAAGATGTTTTAGAAAATAATACTTACATAAACGGACCTTTGGTTCATCAATTTCAGAAAGATTTAGAAGATTATTTGGGTGTAAAACACGTAATTCCTTGTGCCAATGGAACCGATGCGTTGCAAATTGCCATGATGGGATTGGATTTGAAACCTGGTGATGAGGTAATTACTGCTGATTTTACATTTGCTGCAACTGTCGAAGTAATTGCTTTGTTGCAATTAACTCCGGTTTTGGTGGATGTTGATATGAATAATATGAATATTTCGTTGGATGGAATTCGCAAAGCGATTACTTCAAAAACTAAAGCGATTGTTCCTGTGCATTTGTTTGGTCGTGCGGCGAACATGGATGCGATTATGGAAATTGCAAACGAGCATAATTTGTATGTAATTGAAGATAATGCGCAAGCAATTGGAGCAGATTATAACTCAAAAGACGGTTCTAAAAAGAAAGTTGGAACGATTGGTCACGTTGGAGCGACATCATTTTTCCCATCTAAAAACTTAGGTTGTTATGGTGATGGTGGAGCGATTTTTACAAACGATGATAAATTAGCTCACACATTACGAGGAATTGTAAATCACGGAATGTATGAACGATACCATCATGATGTAGTTGGAGTAAACTCACGTTTGGATAGTATTCAAGCTGGAGTTTTGAAAGCTAAATTACCGCATTTAGATACTTATAATAGAGCACGTCAAGATGCCGCAAGAAAATACAGTTTGGCGTTAAGTGTAAATCCGAATATTTGGGCTCCAACAATATGTGAGACTTGTGATTGCCATGTTTTTCATCAGTATGTTATCAGAATTATGAATGGAAAGCGCGATGGTTTACTAGCACATTTGCAAGAAAAAGGAATTCCTTGCGCGATTTATTATCCTATTCCGTTGCACAGTCAAAAAGCGTATGCCGATTCAAGATACAAAGAAGAAGATTTTCCGGTAACGAATCAATTATGTAAAGAAGTGATTGCATTACCAATGCACACCGAATTGGAAGACGAGCAAATTAAATTTATAACAGATACAGTTTTAGAATATTTAAAATAAGAAAATAGAAACAAGAAAAGAGGCAAGAGATTATTGTCTTTTCTCTTGCTTCTTTTCTCTATTATCTCAAGAAAATGAAAATAGTAGTAACAGGAGGTTTAGGTTTTATTGGTTCTCACACAGTTGTTGAATTGCAAAACGAAGGTTTTGAAGTAGTTGCAATTGATAATTTATCAAATTCATCAGAAAGTGTTTTGGATGGTATTGAAAGAATTACAGGTAAAAAACCAATTTTTGAAAAAATGGATTTACGTGATAAAGCGTCGGTTCAAAATTTCTTTAAAAAGCATAATGATGTTGATGGAGTGATTCATTTTGCAGCTTCAAAAGCTGTTGGAGAAAGTGTCGAAAATCCTTTGTTGTACTACGAAAACAATATCAACGCATTGGTTTATGTACTTCAGGAATTGAAAGATTTGCCTAACGCTAACTTTATTTTTAGTTCTTCATGCACGGTTTACGGTCAAGCCGAAAAGATGCCGATTACTGAAGATGCTTCTGTGCAACCTGCAGCTTCACCTTATGGAAATACCAAACAAATAGGTGAAGAAATCATCACCGATGTTGCAAAAGTGACCAATATTAATTCTATTTTATTAAGATATTTTAATCCAATTGGATCGCATCCGAGTGCTGAAATTGGCGAATTACCTCTAGGAATTCCACAAAATTTAGTTCCGTTTATTACGCAAACTGCTATTGGAATGCGCGAGAAATTATCTGTTTACGGAGACGATTATCCAACACCTGATGGAACAGCGGTTCGTGATTACATTCATGTGGTAGATTTAGCTAAAGCACATGTTGTAGCATTGAAACGACTTTTAAATAAACAAAATTTAGATAAAGTTGAAACTTTCAATCTTGGAACAGGAACAGGAAGCTCTGTTTTAGAAGTAATTACTGCTTTTGAAAAAGTTTCTGGGCAAAAACTGAATTACCAAATTGTAGGTAGAAGAGAAGGAGATATAACTTCAGCTTATGCAAACACTGATAAAGCTAATAATGTTTTAGGATGGAAAGCGCAATCAACTTTAGAAGATAGTTTGGCTAGTGCTTGGAAATGGGAACAGAAGATAAGAAGCTAAATATTATATAATTATACAAATAAAAAATCCTCATAAATTTATGAGGATTTCTTTTTTTACTTCTTAGCGGCTTCTTTAAGTTCTTTGCCAGCTTCATCAAGTTTTTCTGCACCTTCTTCAAGAGCTTCACCTGCCTTAGCTTGAGTAGTGTCAATTACTTCTTCTGTTTTTTGTGCAACAGTGTCAATTTTTTCACCAATTTCTGTTCCTACAGTTGAATCACCTTCTGTTTTTTTGTCTCCGCAAGACACCATTGCAACAGCCATAAATGCTACTGCTAAAATTGTTTTTTTCATTTTTTTAAAGATTAAAATTAATAACAATTTTAGTAATACAAATTAGATGCCAAATAGTTTAAATAATGCTTAAAATTATTTTTTTGTTGCTTCTTGAACTTTTTTAGCGCCTTTTTCCACTTTTTCTGCTCCTTTGGCTATAAGCGCTTTGGTTTTTTCTCCTATTTTAGAGGAATCCAAAACTTTTTTAGCTTTTACTTTTGCAGAGTCCGCTGCTTGTTTCAAGTCAGCACCAACGGCTTTTGAAGCTTCTTTTACTTTTTCTTTAGTTTCTTCCTTGCATGAAATTAGTAATGTGGCTAATGCTAAGGATAAAATTATTTTTTTCATGATTTAATTATTAATATTATGATTTTAAATATTTTTACAATGGTATCTTTTTTATCTCGATTGCGGTAAATGTCAAATTAAAATCAGAAGTCTCCATCAAAAATTTTAAATAGGGTCTATTGGTACTTTTATAAAAATCAGCCAGAAAAAAATCATCATGTTTATTAAATAGATTTCCATTTAGAAAAGGCGAATTTTCACTATAACAATAGGTGAGTTTTACTGGAATTTGCTGTTTGAAAATCCCACTATATACTATACACTTGCATTTTAATTTTAGAATAGATTCACCATCAATTTCTTTTTTATAAATTAACTGAATAGTGTTGTGCTTTACATCTAATGTGTCAACAACAAGAGAGTCATTATAACTAATAATTAATTGTCCAGTTGAGTTATTATAAGACTGTGTTTTGTTGCCTTTTTTTCCGCTATTTAAATAAGTTCTAATGAAATTTCCATCACCAAGATAATTCATTTTTAAACCATCACCATATCTATTTTTTTGATTTTCTAATTCAGAATTAAAATCAAATGCAGTTATGTCAGTTTTAAATTTTATTTCAAGGTTATAACTTCCCTGTGAGAAAGAGAAGAAAGAAGATAAAAGTAATAGATATTGATAAAGTTTCATTTGAAATTTTAATTGGCTATGCCGAAACAGTTTCAACTTCTCTATCAATTTTATTTACCAATCCAACTAATACTTTTCCTGGACCTACTTCTGTAAAACTTGTGGCTCCATCTTTTATCATTTGTTGAACCGATTGCGTCCATTTTACTGGAGCAGTTAATTGGATGATTAGATTTTTCTTAATCTCGTCTGGTGACGAGACCGCGCTAGCAGTTACATTTTGATAAACCGGACAAATTGGAGTTGAAAAAGTAGTTGCTTCAATTGCTGCAGCTAATTCTTCTCTTGCTGGTTCCATCATTGGAGAATGAAATGCTCCGCCAACAGGTAATATTAAAGCACGTTTTGCTCCAGCTTCTTTCATTTTTTCACAAGCCAATTCTACCGCTTTGTATTCGCCTGAAATTACTAATTGTCCAGGACAATTATAATTTGCAGCAACTACTACACCATCAATTGAGGCACAAATTTCTTCTACAATTTTATCGTCTAAGTTTAAAACAGCAGCCATAGTTGATGGAGTAATTTCACAAGCTTTTTGCATTGCGATTGCTCTTTGTGAAACCAATTTTAATCCGTCTTCAAATGATAAAGTACCATTAGCAACCAAAGCTGAAAATTCACCTAACGAATGACCTGCAACCATTTCTGGACAAAAATCTTCTAAAGTTTTTGCTAAGATTACTGAATGTAAAAAAACCGCTGGTTGCGTAACTTTTGTTTCTTTCAATTCTTCGGCAGTTCCTTCAAACATGATATCTGTGATTCTAAAACCTAAAATATCGTTGGCTTTTTCGAATAGTTCTTTTGCTACTGCTGAATTTTCATATAAGTCTTTGCCCATTCCTGTAAATTGTGCACCTTGACCTGGAAATACATATGCTTTCATAAATTTTGTTTCAAGTTTAATGTTTCAAGTTTTTCTTTAATAGCAAAAATAACATTTTTATTACAATTCGATTGAATTTACAATTTCTAACAATTGATTTTTTAAATCTTCATTTGTTATTCCTTTTTCAGCATCAAAATTATCATTGAAGCTTGGTAAAGAAAAACTTCCTTTTACAATAGCACCTTGAAAAGGAAAACGATTTTTAGCAATTTCTAAAACCGAACTTCCTCCTCTTGCTCCAGGCGAAGTGGCTAATAATAACATTGGTTTTTCTTGAAATGTTTTGGCATTTATTCTCGAAGTCCAATCTAAAACATTTTTGAAAGCTGACGAAAAATTTCCATTGTGTTCAGCAAACGAAATCACAATGAAATCGGCACTTCCAATTTTTGCATAAAAATCGGTTGCTAATTTGTGAATTCCGTTTTCTTTTTCTTTATCTACTGAAAAAGTAGGCATTTCATAATCATTTAAATCTAAAATTTCTACTGATGTGTTTTGAAATTGGTGAGCTACAAAAGTTGCCAACTGTTTGTTTATTGAAGTCTTGCTAGATGAAGCTCCAAAAGCGATGATTTTTTTCATAGTTTATTTTTTTAACCAGTTACCTAATATTTTTCCCAAAAAAGGAAGTAAAACAAAAACCATGAATGGAACCAAAATTCCTGTCATGATTAATGTTTTTAAAGGTAAGGGTAAATTTTTAATATAATCTCCAATCAATAAAGTTACTATTGTAATTGTTGGATAAATTGCAATCCAAACC
>Ga0209572_1000619_pt1 | contig 45465 bp, 44 predicted proteins | sample EBPBio232012_DNA_FD_185867 | JGI IMG/M metagenome (GOLD analysis project Ga0209572, IMG submission 185867) | Wastewater treatment Type I Accumulibacter community from EBPR Bioreactor in Madison, WI, USA - Reactor 1_1/23/2012_ DNA (SPAdes)... | ecosystem: Engineered > Bioreactor > EBPR >...
TCAGCTTCATAGATTCCACCAGAATTGATTAAAACATCTTGATTTTTAGCAGTTCCAGAAATTGAAATAGTAGAACCATTAGCAACTCTAACCGTTAATCTATCTACATTAATTTTGATTTTAATTTGCGATCCTTCTTTTGCAATGATATCAAAAGTGGTGGATTTAAATGTAGCTTCAGAAGAAATTCTTGATCCTTCATTAGCTTCTACAGCATCTATATTTTTGTAATAAACTGTTGCCGAAATATTATCACCTGAAAGCATTTTTGTTAAACGCATTCTGATTTTTAATTCACCATTTTTATTAATAATTTCAACATCCTCAGAACCTGAACCGTCAAGAACTACTTTATTTTCATCGGATGGAATTAGTAAAACTTCAATTTGATCAAAAGAAGTTACTTTATTAAAATCACCAACACTTTTTTCTGTTTGTGAAAAAGCGATTGAACTAACCAATAAGAAACTACAAATTATTTTTTTCATGATGTTTTTTAATTAAAGACAATAAGAAAACTGAATTGTTACAGTTAGTTACTCATTCTTTCTTAAAAAAGTAAAATCTAATTGTTTTTTAACCAAATCAGCATTCTTTACTTTAACGTAAACTTCGTCGCCTAATTGTAGTAAACTTTTAGAAATTTCGCCAACCAAAGCATATTGTTTTTCATCAAAAGTGTAATAATCGTCTTTAATTTCGCGAATTCTACACATTCCTTCACATTTATTGGATACAATTTCTACATAAATTCCCCATTCAGTAACACCAGAAATTACACCCAAAAACTCTTCATCTTTGTGATCTTGCATGTATTTAATTTGCATGTACTTAATCGAATCACGCTCGGCATTTGTCGCAAGACTTTCCATATTACTAGAATGTTCGCATTTCTCTTCAAATTCTTCTGCAGAAACCGATTTTCCGCCATCTAAATAATATTGAAGTAATCGATGTACCATTACGTCAGGATAACGTCTAATTGGCGATGTAAAATGACTGTAATAATCAAATGCTAATCCGTAGTGACCAATATTTTCTGTTGAGTATTTAGCTTTACTCATTGTTCGAATAGCTAAAGTATCAATTAGATTTTGCTCTTTCTTACCATTGACATCTTCCATTAATTTATTCAATGATTTTGAAATATCTTTTTTATCACGTAAATCCATTTTGTAACCAAATTTTGAAATCAAAGCTTGCATTGCAAAAAGCTTGTCTTCATTAGGTTCATCGTGAATTCTATACACAAAAGTTTTCTTTTGTTTTCCAATAAACTCTGCTACTTTTCTATTCGCTAAAAGCATAAATTCTTCTATCAAATGATTAGCATCTTTTGAAACTTTGAAATAAACACCTTCTGGTTCACCATTTTCATCTAGATTGAATTTAACTTCCACTTTATCAAATGAAATAGCACCTTCATTCATTCTTTTTCTACGAAGAATTTTTGCTAATTCATCTAATTTTAAAGTAGCTTCTGTAATTTCATCGGAAGCTTTATATTCTTTTCCAGTTAATGAAATTTCTGGTGGAATTGTAGAAGATTTGGTTTCAATAATAACTTGCGCTTCTTCATAAGCAAAACGTTGGTCGGAATTGATAACTGTTCTACCAAACCATTGATTTAAAACAGTTGCTTTATTATCAATTTCGAAAATGGCTGAAAACGTATATTTTTCTTCATTTGGACGAAGTGAACAAGCAAAATTAGATAATACTTCTGGCAACATTGGCACAACTCTATCAACTAAATAAACCGAAGTTGCTCTATTATAAGCTTCATCATCAAGAATAGTTCCTTCTTGTAAATAATGAGAAACATCGGCAATATGAATTCCGATTTCGTAATTTCCGTTCTCTAATTTTTTGAAAGATAAAGCATCATCAAAATCTTTAGCATCTTTTGGATCAATTGTATAAGTCAATGTATCGCGCATGTCACGACGCTTTGCAATTTCTTCTGGATGAATTGCAGTGTCTAATTTTTGTGCAAAAACTTCAACTTCAACTGGAAAATCATAGGGTAAACCATATTCAGCAAGAATCGCGTGAATTTCGGTATCGTGTTCTCCTGGTTTTCCTAAAACATTAATTACTGAACCAAATGGTGAATCGGCTTTCTTTGGCCAATCTTCAATTTTTACTACTACAACATCGCCTTGTTCAGCTCCATTATACTTATCTTTTGGAATAAAAATATCAGTGTACATTTTAGCATTAGCCGTAGAAACAAAAGCAAAATTCTTTTGAATGTCTATAACACCAACGAATTCTGTTTTTGCTCTTTCGAGAACTTCAATAACTTCACCTTCGGGTTTTTTGCCACGACGACGATTGTAAACATAAACCTTAACTTTGTCTTTATCTAATGCATGATTCAAATTATTGGTTGGAATAAAAACATCATCTTCAAACTCGTCGCAAATAAAATATGCGGTTCTTCGAGAAGTCATGTCGATAGTTCCTTCATAGTAATCTTGTGAAACAGCTTTGACTAAATATTTTCCAGGCTCACTTTCAATAATTACTTTTTGTGCAGCTAGAATTTTTAAATCTTTAATAATTTCGTTTCTGCTTTTGGTATCGTTCAATTCAAGAACAGCACATATTTGTTTGTAATTGAATGGTTTATTGGCGTTTTGTGATAGTATTTTTAAAATCTTTTCAGAGAAGGTTTTCTCTTTTTTTCCAAACTTTTTTGGGAATTTACTCATAATCTTTTTCTTAATAAGGTTTAAAATTAGTGAATAGTAATTAGTAAATAGTAAATAGTAGAGAGATTTATCGAAAATATAACTTTTGTATCTTTATAAAAAAATAGAAATGTCTGAATTAATAACTGTTACTACATTTAATTTTGCTCACGAAATCATGGTTTTAAAATCTATTTTAGACCATGAAGGAATTCCTTATTTATTTCAAAATGAAAATTTAATAGCTGTTGACCCATTAGCAAGTTATGCCTACGGCGGAATTGATTTAAAAGTACATCCAAACGATGTTGAAAGAGTAAAAGAGATTTTGAATAACTTAAATACCAATTTAGAAATAGTATAAAAACTATTTTCTTTTCTCTTTATTCTATTTTCTAAAATTTGAAAGTTTTCAACATCTATTAAAAACAACAAAAAGAAAATTTAAATTTAAATTAATTTATGATGGTTATTATAGCGTGTTAATTTGTACAATAACTTTAAATTTTAAAAGTTGATTTTCAAGTTATACTTTTTTATACCGATTTATCAACATGGTTTTAAGAAAGTAAATCATTCATTTTGAAGTAATTTTTAGATTTCATTAACAGTTGTTAACAAGTAAAAAAACAAACATTTTGTAAATAACTTTGATTGTTAATTTCTGTTGAAAAAGTAGTTTTTTGTATTGATAACTTTTCTAAAAATTCACGAAACTAAATTTGGATTTTTAATACCAATTTTTGATTACAATTAATTTACATACAACCAAGAAAAACTTCTAATTTTCTATTCAAAGTTGTTAACAATTGATGTTAACTTAACGTTAACTGATTATCAACGAATTACAAACCACTATTAACAATGTAAAATTTTAACATTTGAATTAAATAAAATGTAATGATTTACAGCTACTTATAAAAATATGTTATTAACATTAAAACCTTATTGTAAGTAAATCAAGTAGTTATATTTTTATAAAAATGAAATGGAAATACAAATAAGATTAACTAAATTTGTTTCCACAACTACAACACAATTTATTATGAAAATCTCAATCGGAAACGATCACGCAGGACCAGATTATAAAAAAGCAATTGTTCATTATTTAACATCAAAAGGACACGAAATTTTAAACCACGGAACCGATACTTTTGATAGTGTAGATTATCCAGATTTTGGTCATCCTGTTGCTACTGATGTTGAATCAGGAAAAGCCGATTTAGGAATAGTAATTTGCGGCAGTGGAAATGGAATCGCAATGACTGCTAATAAACATCAAGGAATTAGAGCAGCACTTTGTTGGACCAAAGAAATTTCGGCGCTTGCGCGCCAACATAATGATGCAAATGTGGTAAGTATTCCGGCGCGATTTACTTCGATTCAACAAGCGATTGAAATTGTAGATACTTTTTTGAATACTGATTTTGAAGGAGGAAGACACGCTACAAGAGTTGATAAAATTAGTTGTTCTTAAATGAATAAAATTGAAAAATTAACTGATGAACAATTAATTAATTTATTCCAAAATCAGAATATTGATAAGGAATTAAAAAAATCAATAATAGATGAAATTGACAGAAGAGATTTAGAGAAAATAACTTCTATTAATAAAGAAATTGATTTAGAAACTAAAATTATAATTCTTTTTACAAGTTTTTTTTCTTTTAAAAAACATTTAGAAAAATCATCCCAATTATTAAGTCAAGGAAATAAAAAAGCATACAAACAATATTGGAGATTTTTTATTTATGGAATTCTATTTTACACGATAATGCTACTCATTGCATCAAAGTATTTTATAAAACATTGAAAGATAATTTAATTCATACAAATCAAACTATTTCTAACTCTAAAAAAGTTGCTTTTTTAACTTTTTTGGTTGCCTCTATTTTGTTGCTAATATTTTATTTCACAGAGTTTAACGGAATGATTTATTTTAGTTTACTCTTTATTGTTGCGGCTTTTTTTGTTAATACTTATCAGTTTGTTACATTATTTTCTCAATTAAAACAAAAGCAAATAACAAATCAAATTCTTCTAACTCTTGGAATTATGTTATTAAACATTCCTATAGGATATCTATATGTAGAAATTGGTTTAAAAATATATTCACACTCCAATCCAAATTAATAAATTTTATTGATGACTAATATTCAATTCATTCAAAGCCAAGTAAACACAACTCCTAAAAATATTGAAGCAACTTTAAAATTGCTCTCAGAAGATTGTACCATTCCATTTATTTCTCGTTATCGAAAAGACCAAACCGGAAATCTTGATGAGGTTCAAGTGGAAAATATTGCCAAACTTTCTAAGCAATACGACGAAATTGTAAAGCGAAAAGAAAGCATCTTAAAAACCATTGAAGAACAAGGACAACTTTCACCTGAATTAAAATCTAAAATTGAAAAATCTTTTGATTTACAAGAAGTTGAAGATTTGTATTTGCCTTATAAAAAGAAGAAAAAAACTCGTGCCGATGTCGCGCGTGAAAACGGATTAGAACCACTAGCAACTTTAATTTTAGCTCAAAGAAATGATGATGTAGATTTTCTTTCAACACAATATATCAATAAAAATGTTGAAAACGAAGAAGAAGCGTTGCAAGGCGCAAGAGATATCGTTGCCGAATGGATAAATGAAAATATTGCCGTGCGTCAAAGTTTGCGTCGTTTGTATAATAGAAAAGCTGTAATTGAAACTAAAGTTGTAAAAAAGAAAGCCGAAGAAGAAGACGCTCAAAAATTCAAACAATATTTTGATTGGGCAGAACCTTTGTCAAAAGCACCTTCACATAGATTATTAGCAATGCTTCGTGCCGAAAATGAAGGTTTTATAAAACTAAAAATTGAAACAGATATTGATGAAACTTACGATTTGATTGATGAAATCATAATCAAAAATGGTAATAGCCCATCGATTAATCATGTTCAGTTGGCCATTGAAGACAGTTTCAAAAGATTACTTCATCCTGCCATTTCAAATGAAACGTTACAAGAAGCCAAAGCCAAAGCTGATATCAAAGCCATTGATGTTTTTGCCGGAAATTTGAGTCAGTTGTTACTTGCGCCACCATTGGGAGAAAAACGAATTTTAGCCATCGATCCAGGTTACAGAAGTGGTTGTAAAATAGTTTGTTTGGATGAAAAAGGCGATTTATTATACAACGAAACCATTTATCCACATCAACCGCAAAATGAAACGGCAATGGCGATGAAAAAGATAAAATCGATGGTAAATGCTTACAACATCGAAGCCATTTCTATAGGAAACGGAACAGCAAGTCGTGAAACCGAATTTTTTATCAAGAAAATTGCTTTCGATAAACCAGTTCAGGTTTTTGTGGTTTCAGAAGCTGGAGCATCCATTTATTCGGCAAGTAAAATTGCGCGAGACGAATTTCCAAATTATGATGTAACGGTTCGAGGTTCGGTTTCTATTGGAAGACGACTTTCAGATCCATTAGCAGAATTGGTAAAGATTGATGCAAAATCAATTGGAGTTGGGCAATATCAGCACGATGTAGATCAAACTAAATTGAAAGAAGAATTAGATAATACAGTTATTCGTTGTGTAAATTCAGTTGGAATCAATATTAACACCGCAAGTAAATCTTTGTTGAGTTATGTTAGTGGAATAGGAGAGAAGATGGCCGAAAACATTATTGCTTATCGTCAAGAAAATGGTCCATTTGAAGATAGAAAACAAATTAAAAAAGTACCAAGACTTGGTGAAAAAGCGTATCAACAAGCTGCAGCTTTCGTTAGAATTCACAACGGAAAAAATCCTTTAGATAATTCGGCAGTGCATCCAGAAGCTTATCCCATTGTGGAGAAAATGGCAAAAGATTTAAAAATTTCGGTTAACGAATTAATAGCCAACAAAGAAAAAATAGCCTTAATAAAACCAGAAAGTTACACCAACGAAACCATCGGAATTCTTGGTATAAAAGACATTCTGAAAGAATTAGAAAAACCAGGATTAGACCCAAGAAAAGCCGCCAAAGTTTTCGAATTTGACCCGAATGTAAAAACCATAAAAGACGTTCGCACCGGAATGATTTTACCAGGAATTGTAAACAACATTACCGCTTTTGGATGTTTTGTAGATATTGGAGTAAAAGAAAGTGGTTTGGTTCACATTTCCCAATTAAAAGCAGGATTTGTTAGTGATGTAAATGAAGTCGTAAAACTCCACCAACACGTTCAAGTAAAAGTTGTTGAGGTTGATGAAGACAGAAAGCGAATTCAGTTGACGATGGTATTATAAAACAAAAAAATTCCAAATTCCAATAAATCAATTGGAATTTGGAATTTTTAATATTGGAATTTCGAAACTATTTAGTTTCTTCTTTTTTAGAATCAGCAGGTTGATCTTCACCTTTTGAGGCTTTTTTAAATTCGTTTATTCCAGAACCTAAACCTTTCATCAGTTCAGGAATTTTTTTACCTCCAAAAAGCAACAATACCACTACAATGATAAGTATCCACTCAGATCCTCCTGGCATAAACCCTAAAAATATAGTTAAAAAATTCATTTTTTTATTTATTAAAAATTAAATTCAGTTATTTACAATATGCAAATGTAAAAATAAAATGGTCGTGAATTGTGATTACTAAAAATTTTTACAATTAATTTAAGTTTAATATAGTTTTTAGTTATTCATTTTATTTTTTTAAAAACCAAAAACCTTAATAAATATGGCAATTCAACAAATTTTCTATATTTGTATAATAATAAAAAAACATGTCTGAAAAGCGCCTCAAAAAGCAAAAACTAAAGAAACATCTTTTCACTAAAAATCGTTTAGTAATTTTAAATGATGAGACTTTTGAAGAAGTTTTTTCATTGAGATTAACCTTGATGAATGTCTTTGTTTTTGCCTCAATTGGAGCTATTTTAATCATTTTTGTGACTACTTTTATTATTGCTTTTACTCCTTTAAGAGAATATATTCCAGGTTACACTTCAACAAAGTTGAAAAAAGACGCTACAGAATTAGCTCTAAAATCAGATTCATTAGAATTTGCTATTAAGAAAAACGAAGCATATCTCGAGTCTATTAAAAAAGTTTTAAATGGAAATTTAGAATACGCTAAAGTCAACAAAGATTCCATTTTAGCAATATCAGTTGATACATTACCAGATTTACAATTAACAGCTACTGAAGCTGAAATGAATCTGAGAAAACAAGTTGCCGAAGAAGAGAAAAAGAAAACAGAGAAAAGAAAATAGAGGAAATATTATGTTCAACTTAGATAATATTATGCATTTGTCTGCTTTTGTTAGCATTGTTTTTTTAATAACAGGATTTATCATGTATAAATTTCCACCTAAAAAAATTAACTATTTGTATGGATATCGCACAAATGCTTCTATGAAATCTCAAGAAAGATGGGATTTTTCTCAAAAATATTCTTCTATTCAAATGATGTTTACGGCAATTAAATTATTTATACTTTCATTGATTTTACCTTGGTTTAATGAAAGTTTCAAAACAAATATTTTTTTACAAATAGTTATCGTGATTGTAGCTGTGGGATTTATGTTTTACAAAATAGAAAAAGCGATTAAAATTAATTTTCCTAACGAATAAATATGTCGATAAAATCAATTGCAGCCAAGATATTTGCTAAGTCAATTCATAATAAAACTCAAAAATGGGCTTCAAATCCTGTCGAAACACAACAAAAAGTTTTTAATGATTTAATTCGTCAAGCGAAAGAAACGCAGTTTGGAAAAGATCACAAATTCAATGAAATTAAAACTTTTGAAGATTTTGCCAATCAAGTTCCAATAAGAGATTATGAAGAATTAAAACCTTATGTTGACCGAGTTGTAAAAGGTGAAGAAAATATTCTTTGGAAAGGAAAGCCTCTTTATTTTGCCAAAACCTCTGGCACAACTTCTGGCGCAAAATACATTCCACTGACTAAAGAATCGATGCCTTTTCATATTCAAGCGGCGCGAAATGCGATTTTGAGTTACATTCACGAAACAGGAAAAGCCGATTTTGTTGATGGTAAAATGATTTTTCTACAAGGAAGTCCGATATTAGAAGAAAAAAACGGAATTAAACTAGGTCGTCTTTCCGGAATTGTTGCGCATTTTGTTCCAAAATATTTACAAAAAAACCGAATGCCAAGTTGGGAAACCAATTGCATTGAAGATTGGGAAACTAAAGTTGACGTTATTGTAGAAGAAACTTTCAATGAAGACATGGCGGTGATTTCAGGAATTCCTTCTTGGGTGCAAATGTATTTCGAAAAATTACATCAAAAAGCTCAAAAACCAGTTGGAGAACTCTTTAAAAACTTCAATTTATTTATTTATGGTGGAGTAAATTATGAACCCTATCGTGCCAAATTCGAAAATTTAATCGGACGAAAAGTAGATTCTATTGAATTGTTTCCAGCTTCTGAAGGGTTTTTTGCTTACCAAGATTCTCAAAAAGAAAAAGGAATGTTATTGCTCTTGAATTCAGGAATTTTCTACGAATTTGTAAAAGCCGACGAATTTTTCACAGAAAACCCCAAACGATATACCATTGGTCAAGTAGAATTGAATGTAAATTACGTTTTAATTCTTTCCACCAACGCTGGACTTTGGGCTTATAATATCGGCGATACTATTCAATTTACAAGTTTAAAACCTTATCGAGTTATTGTTTCGGGTCGAATTAAACATTATATCTCTGCGTTTGGCGAACACGTTATTGGTAAAGAAGTCGAACACGCTTTACAAGAAGCAATGGAAAATACAGATATCCGTGTGAACGAGTTTACAGTTGCACCGCAAATTGCACCAAAAGAAGGTTTACCATATCACGAATGGCTTATCGAATTTGATTCCGAAATTTCTGAAGAACCCAATAATCTTGAAGAATTTGCGTTAAAAATTGACAATGCTATGCGTAAGCAAAATGTGTATTACGATGATTTAATAGTTGGAAAAGTATTGCGAACATTAGTTATAAAAAAAGTTCCAAAAAACGGATTCCAAGAATACATGAAATCTATAGGAAAATTAGGTGGTCAGAATAAATTACCAAGACTTTCTAATGATAGAAAAATTGCTGATTTTTTTGAGTAAATAGAAAAAATATGATAGAAAAAAGACTGGTTTTGGTTTTACTTTTAATTTCACAGTTTACTTTTTCACAAATTCGAGGTGTTGTAAAAGACAGCTTAACCGGAAATCCTATTCCTTATGTAAATATTTGGGTTGAAAATGAGAATATTGGAACAACATCAGAAGAAGACGGAACATTTGAATTAAAAACTTCAAAAGAAAAAAAGCTTGTTTTTTCGGTGCTTGGTTTTGAAACTAAGATTTGTAAATTATCTGAAACATCCGAAATTATTCTAAATCCGATAGTATATCAGTTAGATAACGTAGAAATCACCAAACTTAAAAACACTAAAGAATTAGAAATTGGTGATTCCAAAAAAATTCACCACAAACATTTATCAGGAGATAAGCCATGGATTTATGGCAAGTTATTTACTTACGAACCAAAATATTCTGAAACACCCTATTTAAAAAACATAGTATTTTTATCAGATAGTGAGAAAAAAGACGCAAAATTAAAAATCAGAATATTTCAACTAAAAGACTCTTTACCTGATGAAGATATGTTATTCGAAGACGTCTTTGTAACTGTTAAAAAAGGAATGAGAAAAAACGTTGTAGACATTTCAAAATATAAAATTAAAATACCTAACAATGGGATAATCATTGGCTTAGAATGGCTTATTATTGAAGAAAATAAATATCTCTACGAATATACTTATAACAAAATAAAACAAAGCACTATAAATTACGCTCCTTCTTTGGTTATTAATTATTCAGAAGTAGAAAATTCCTTTCGATATTCAGGAGGAAGATGGATAAAATCAAAAATTAATAAAATCAAAATTAAAGAAACAAAACCGTGGGATAATAAAGTTATGGTGCCTGCAATAAACCTCATTTTAACCAATTAATGAATAAAATTTACCTTTTACTTATACTAATTTCTGGTTCTCTTTCAGCTCAAATCAAAGGAGTAGTAAAAGATAGTTTGACAGGAAATCCTATTCCTTATGTAAATATTTGGGTAGAAAATGAGAATATTGGCGCTAGCTCGGAAGAAAACGGAACTTTTGAAATTTATACTTCAGAAAAGAGTAAAAACTTAATATTTTCTGCTATTGGCTTTGAGAAAAAAATTATTAAAATCTCAGAAAGTAAAGAAGTAAAACTAAAATCGGTAGAATATTTACTAGATGAAATTGTGCTTTCTAATAGTAAAGAAACCAAACAAATTGAAATAGGCAAAACCAAAAATTCGATTTCGCAAGCATTTGATAATGGACCTAAAATTGTTGCTAAATTCTTTCCTTATAAATCGTCCTATAAAGCAACAAAGTATATAAAAAAGGTTACTGTTTTAACCGATAGTAAAATAGAAAATGCTACTATAAAATTACATTTTTATGCTGTTGATTCCTTAGGTTTTCCATCAAAAGAGTTATTAAAAAAAGATTTGATACTAACTGTTAAAAAAGGAGTAAATAATCATGCTTTTGATATTTCAGATTTGAATCTTACTATGCCAAAATCAGGACTTTTTGTGGGCTTTGAAAAATTACTTATCGAGAAGAACAAACTTGAAACAACAATTACAGATTTTAATTCAAACACAACAAAAACCCAAAAAAAACATTACCCATTCTTACTATATAATTTTGTTGAAAAAGATTTTCAATTTGAATATACTGGCGGAAAATGGAGCAAACAACAAAAATTTAATCTTGATGGTTCAGTGAGTAAAATGATGATAAATGAGCCGGCAATTAACCTTATCCTAACCAACTAAAGCATAAAATCAGTATATTTGCAGGTTAGAAAATAAAATTTAATGAAAGAAATTAAAAACATTTCGCGCTCAAGAGCGCAAGAATCGTCGGCAGCTATCGAACGATTGTACATTACCATGAGACATTTATTTAACAGAGGTTTTTACAAACCAATGGGTGTTTCAGGAGAAACTTTAAGAGAAGCATTATTAGAGCTTCGACCAGAAATTTACGGAAGTATTGCAGAAGAAAAAGTAGAACTTAACGGTTTACTTTACGTAATAGAAAGACTTCCAGTAGGAATTGAAGAATGTCGTTACATCAACTTAACTTCAGATGAAGGGTATTCAAAATCACATTTTCAAGCCATTGTTCCTCCAAAACGTAGAAGAAATTGCTATCGAATTGATGAAGAACAAATGAATGTAGAAATTACTCGCGGACGTTCCGATATTTATGATATTTTAACGCATTTGACTTTCATTTTCATAGAATCTCACAAAATTAAAGACAGAGTTTTAATCGATGAGGAAGGAAGAATTTCGCGCGATTGGCAAAAATTAGAACAAGCCGCTTTACAAACAAAAAAGCTAACTCAAATTGAAAAAGAGAAAGCCATTTCTCATGCTGCAAATGTGTTGGGAAGAACTTTTGTTGAGGTTTTAGATATTTATGATTCTTTTGGAACCAAAGAAAAACCAGACAGATTTCTTCACGTAATTTACTGGTTAGGAAAACTTGCCATTGAAGAAGTGGTTGACAATAACAAAAGAACAATTACTTTCAGTCCGATTTTAAGAGAACGTCTTGGACACCATATTCACGGTGAAATTTGGGCAACCAATATCAAAGAAGTTTTAAAAGAAAATAATTTGCTAGGAAGACCAATTCATATTATTAGTGCAAACATGCACAGTGTAATGAATTCGATTTTTGCAACACATGTTTTGGGTCCAAAATTCAAAGGAAAATCAGATTTTGATATTTTTGAAGAATTGAGTCGTCAAGGTGCACATGATGTTCGTGATAAAGTAGAAGAATTTGCTCTAAAACACGGAATGATTTCGCTTCCTGATCAATCTGGAACCAATATTGATGTTCAAATATTCGATACCTCAAAAATTGATTGGATAAAATCGGCATTTCCAAATGCAAAAATCGGAAAAGATAATCCAGTGATTATTGTAATGGATTATGCTTTTGGAGAACAAGCCTATGAAACCATTGACGAATTATTAAAACCCTACAAAAACGGAAAAGACAAAATTTTACTTAATGTAGAATCGGTTTCCATTATGGGTAAAGCAGGAATTCTTGAAGGAGGAAAAGGTGATATTATGATTCCAAATGCTCACATCAATGAAGGAACAGCAGATAATTATTTCTTCGAAAATGAATTAACTGCTGAAATGCTTGAAGGAAACGGAATTCCAGTATTCGCTGGACCAATGATTACAGTTCTTGGAACATCACTTCAAAATAAAGATTTATTGAAATTTTTCCATGAGTCAACTTGGAGCGTAATTGGTCTAGAAATGGAAGGTGCTTATTATCAAAAAGCGATTCAATCGGCATCTAAAATTAGAAAAAGTATAAACCCAAACGTAAAAGTTCGTTATGCTTATTATGCTTCAGACAATCCTTTAGAAACAGGAAGTACTTTAGCTTCAGGCGGACTTGGAACAACAGGAGTAAAACCAACGTATTTGATTACAATCAAAATATTAGAACAAATTTTCAACGTAAAATAACATATTTCTATGAGTACAAATTCTCAAAATAATGACAATCAAGAAATTGATTTATCTGAAATTTCAAAAAAAATTGGTGGATTATATGACGCTGTTTTAAGGTCAATTTTTAATGTGATTTTGTTTTTTAAAAGAAAAGCCTTAATCCTAGGATTATTATTTATAATTGGAGCTGGATTAGGTTTTTATGTAGACTTAAATAAAAGTTACAATAGTCAAATAATTGTTGCACCAAATGGAGGTGTTGATTATTTATACTCTAAAATAGATTTGATTAAATCTAGATTAACCGAAAGGGATAAAACTTTTTTCAAGAGCATTGGAATAAATGATTCAGAAAAAATTCAAAACATAAAGATTGAACCTATTGTTGATCTTTACAATTTTGTGAATAATTCAACTTCTGCAGCGAGTGCTCAAAACACTCAAAACTTTGAAGTAATAAAATTACTTGCAGAAAGTAATGATATTAATAAAGTAATTGAAGATGAACTAACAAGTAAAAATTACCCATATCACTCCATTGTTATTTCTTCAGAGGGAAGAATCAAATCTGACAACATAATTAAACCATTATTAAAATATCTAAATAAGGATGATTATTTGAATGAAATTTCAAAAATCAGTAAAGAAAATATTTTAATAAAAATGAAAAAGAACGAAGAAGAAATCGTTCAAATAGATTCGCTTATTACTGTAATCTCTAAAAACATCTCCAAAAACAATAAAAGTAATAATTTAGTGTATAACAATGAAAACAGCGAAATTAATGCGATGTTTGAACTAAAAAACAAACTAATTAATGAAATAGCTTCTCAAAAAATACAGTTGGTAAAAATTGAAAATTTTATAAAAGATGTTAGTATAACGCCAAATGTTATAAACAATAAAGGAATAAATGGAAAGATGAAATTGATTTTACCGATACTATTTATTTCTTTATTTGTGCTTATTTCTCTATTTCTAGCTTTTTACAAAAATCAATCAACCAAAACAGAATAGAAATTTATGAAATCACCATTAAAATAAAGTTTGTGCAACAAACCTAATAAATAAAGGCGATACCATATATGACCAATAATAAATAAAATTTTACATTTATGAAAGGAATTATCTTAGCTGGAGGTTCAGGAACGAGACTACACCCACTAACTCTTGCCGTAAGCAAACAGTTAATGCCAATTTATGATAAACCAATGATTTACTATCCACTTTCAACATTGATGTGGGCAGGAATTAATGAAATATTAATTATTTCAACACCACACGATTTGCCTTTATTTATACAATTATTAGGCGATGGAAAAAAATTTGGTTGTCGTTTTGAGTATGCCGTTCAAGAAAATCCTAACGGTCTTGCGGAAGCATTTATTATTGGAAAAGAATTTATAGGAAATGATAAAGCTGCTTTAATTCTAGGAGATAATATTTTCTACGGAACAGGTTTAGCTGAATTATTACAAGCAAATAGTAATCCAGAAGGTGGAATTATTTATGCGTATCATGTTCATGATCCAGAAAGATATGGGGTGGTTGATTTTGATAAAGACGGAAATGTTCTTTCGATAGAAGAAAAACCCGAAAAACCTAAATCAAATTACGCAGTTCCTGGAATTTATTTCTATGATAATTCCATTATTGAAGTGGCAGCAAATATAAAACCAAGTCATCGAGGTGAACTTGAAATAACAGATGTCAATAAAGAATATCTAAAGAGAGGAAATCTAAAAGTTAGTATTCTTGATAGAGGAACCGCGTGGTTAGACACAGGAACTTTTCAATCATTAATGCAAGCAGGACAGTTTGTACAAGTAATCGAAGAGCGCCAAGGATTGAAAATTGGAGCAATAGAAGAAGCGGCATATAAAATGGGATTTATAGATGCAGAACAATTAAAAACCTTAGCAACACCATTATTGAAAAGCGGTTATGGTTTACATTTAATGAGTTTATTAGAAGAATAAAATTAATTTAAGTTTAAATAAAGTTGATTTTTAGAAATTGACTTTGATTTTTGCTATTGAAATTGCTATTGAATATGATTTTTACAGAAACAAAACTCAAAGGTTGTTTTATTATAGAACCAAAAATAATCAATGACGAACGAGGTTATTTCATGGAAAGTTTTAATGAACAAGCTTTTGAAAAAGGTACAGGAGAAAATGTACATTTTGTTCAAGATAATCAATCCTTCTCTTCGAGAGGAGTACTTAGAGGATTGCATTATCAAACAGGAGATCATGCTCAAGCAAAACTTGTAAGAGTTTTAAATGGAGAAGTACTTGATGTTGCAGTAGACATAAGACCAGATTCTGAAACTTTTGGGCAGCATATCGCTATTTTACTTTCTGGTGAAAACCAAAAACAGTTTTTTATTCCAAGAGGATTTGCTCATGGATTTTTGGTTTTGAGTGAAAAAACCACCTTTTTTTACAAGTGCGATAACTTTTACAACAAAGAGAGCGAAGGAGGAATAAAATATAACGATTCAGATATAAATATTGATTGGCAATTTGATGTTGATGAACTAATTATATCTGAAAAAGACCAACAGCTTCCCAATTTAAAAAACGCTAAAAAAGTATGGTAGTTTTAGTAACAGGAGCAAACGGACAACTAGGACAAGCGTTACAATCTATTTCAGGAAATTATCCAGAAATAGATTTTGTTTTTTGTGATTCAACACGTTTAGATATAACGGATTTAAACAATATTAAACAAAATTTTAAACAATTTAAACCTCATTATTGCATAAACGCAGCAGCCTACACAGCAGTTGATAAAGCAGAAAGTGAACCAGAAAAAGCACAATTAATAAACATAATTGGTGCAAAAAACTTAGCTGAGGTTTGCAAAGAATATGATACTATTTTGCTTCATATTTCTACTGATTTTGTTTTTGACGGAAGTAACAAAATAGCTTATAAGGAGGAAGACTCACCAAATCCAACAGGAGTTTATGGTTTGACAAAATTACAAGGAGAAAAAGCGATTCAAGAAACATTAGATAATTATTTCATTATAAGAACCTCTTGGGTTTATTCGCAATTCGCAAATAACTTTATGAAAACCATGCTTCGTTTAGCATCCGAAAGAGAAAGTTTATCTGTAGTAAATGACCAAATAGGTACTCCAACAAACGCAGTAGATTTATCCGAAGTTTTGATTTCAATTATAATAAAAACCCGAAATACGGAACCCGAAACTCGCAATATTTTCGGAATCTATAACTTCTCAAACGAAGGAAGATGTTCATGGTATGATTTTGCTAAGGAAATATTTGAAATAAATAATGTCAATATAAATTTAAACCCAATTCCATCAACAAGTTTTCCAACACCAGCAAAACGCCCAGCTTTTAGTGTTTTAGATAAAACTAAAATAAAAAAGGTTTTTCAAATTGAAATTAAGGATTGGAAAGAAAGTTTAAGAACATGTAAAATTTAAATTTTATTTAGGAGTTTATCAATTCATAAAATATAATTTTACCAACAAAACATTACTTTTGAAAAAGACGATATTTATACTGAGTTTTCTAATGATAAACATTTCATTTGTATTTGCACAAAAAGCAAAAACAATTGTTATTGAACATACTGATTACTCAGACATTAATCAATATGAAGTTCCAGACGCTGTACTTTTAACAGGTAATGTGAGACTTAGTCATGATGGTGCAACAATGACTTGCAACAAAGCCTATTACTATCAAAAAGAAAACTACATAAAAGCATTTGGAGATGTTCAAATGGTACAAGGCGATACACTTTATTTAAACAGTAAATATGCCGAGTATAATGGAAATATAAAAAAAGCATTTGCTGCAGGAAATGTGGTTATGACTTCACCAGAGTCAACAATGACAACCGATACTATTCATTTTGACCGAAATACTCAAGAAGCTTATTTTAATTCAAACGGAACCATTGTAAATAAAAACAACACTTTAAAAAGTAAAGCAGGACGTTATTATTTAAAAGAAAAAAAATACCAATTCTTATCTGCTGTTGAGTTAAAAAACCCTGAATATACTATAAAGACAAATCATTTAGATTACAAAACAACACAAGGGAATTCTGACTTAAAAGGACCATCAACTATTGTAAGTAAAGAAACCTTTATTTACACAGAAAACGGACATTATAACAGTAAGAATAATACAGGACATTTTCTCCAAAAATCGTATATAAAATATAAAGACAGATTGATTGAAGGAGACAGTTTATATTACGACAGAAAAATTGAATATGCCTCTGGAACTAATAATGTAAAAATTACAGATTCCATTAATAAAGCCATCATCAAAGGACATTATGGCGAAGTTTTTAAACAAAAGGATTCTGTTTACATGACTAAGCATGCTTCAATTCGCTATAAAGTAGAGAACGATTCGATGTTTGTTCACGCTAAAAAGTTGTATTTAACCGGGAAAACAGGCGAACGAATTGTGAGAGGACAAAAAAACGTTAGATTTTTCAAAACAGATTTAAGCGGTAAATGTGATTCTATTCATTCCGATCAAAAGAGAGCTTTAACACAACTTATTGGAAAACCAATTCTTTGGAATTTTGAAAACCAACTAACAGGTGATGTAATGCATTTGATAGGTGACAATAAAACAGAAAAACTAGATTCACTTAAAGTGTTAAACAATACTTTTATTATTTCAAAAGATACAATTGGCGACGGTTTTAATCAGATAAAAGGTTTAAATCTTTACGGAAAGTTTCTAGAAAACAAGCTTCATGAAGTCGATGTAGTTAAGAATACTGAGGTTGTTTATTTTATGAGAAATGATAAAAACGAACTAATTGGTATTAATAAAAACGTTAGTAGCAAGATTAATATGATAATGGATGATAAAAGTAAAGTAGAAACAATTACTTTTTTCAATAATGTAGATGGTGATATTTATCCAGAAAAAGATTTACCCGAAAACGCAAGAAAACTTCGAGGTTTTGTATGGCGAGGCGACGAACGAATAAAAACAAAAGAAGATATTTTTCCAGAAGACGAGGTAGAATTGGATAAAAAAATAGTAGAAGAAAGTAAGGCAAAATTTGCAGAACAAAACAAAAAACAAGAAGCAGCTGATATTAATCAGATGATTTCTTTAGTAAAAAAAAATGAAACAACTACTGGAAATAGTTTTGCAAGTAATTTAGAGTCAATTGAAAATAAAAATAAATTTTTAAAAGTATCAGGTTGGGCATTTTTTAAAGATCAAGTTGCAGATAAAACTAAGATTATTATATTTTTACTAAAAGATGGTATTGTATCTAAGCTTAATGTTCAAAAAATAATTAGAACAGATGTAACGACGTATTTCAAACTAGATTACAATGTAGATGATTCTGGATTTGAAGCAAGTATTGATTCTTCTAATTTGAAAAAAGGAACATATCAAATAGGTATGTATCTAAAAAACATTGAAACAAATAAAGAGGGAATATTTATTACTGATAAAACTATTGAAGTTAAATAGTATTTTAAAAACAATGTTATTAAAAAATAAAACAAAACAAATAATTCAATATTTGTTTTCTATTAAAAATCAATCTAATAGGAGTAAGGTTTTTCTTTACAATACTATCATTAACATTTTTGTTAAAGGAGGAACTTTTGTTTTAAATTTTCTAATGATACCATTATTATTAAAACTTTTATCTAAGTATAATTTTGGAATTTGGGAAATTGCTTTTACAATAACTTCTTATGCTTTAATTCTAAATTTTGGATTAGGAAATTCTTTAAGAAACTTGATGTCATTGAATTTAGTTAAAAACAAAATAAACAAAATAAACCACCTTATATCAATTACTTTTTTATTATCAATTTTATTATCAATTATTTTTTTATTGATTATTGGAGTTACATATCTCTTGTTTAAATCAAAGTTCACGCATTTGTCAATTGAAGTATTTTGGTTTTTAATAATAACAGTTTTTTCTTTTTTAATAAATATTGTTTTAAGCGTTTTTTCGTCAATTTCAAATGCTTTACAAAAAAGCTATTTGATATCTATTTATAGTTTTATACAATCATTAGTTTTTATTGTTTTATTATTAGTAATAAATCATTTAAATTTGAAAAACACCCTGATATTGATAGGATTATCTTTTAATATTACTACTATTATATCCAATTTAATATTAGGTTATCATTTATATAAAACAAATACTTGGTTAAAAATTACTCTTCCTAAAACTAATAAAAAAAAATACTCACTTTTTATTTTTGATACAGGAAAGCAATTCGCAATTGTTCAACTTGCAACATTGTTTTTATTCTCTGCAGATTCAATTATTATTGGCATAGTCTATAGGGTTGACGATATTTCATCTTATTCAGTTATAAATAAATTATATTTTTATATAATAACAATATTTAGTATTTTTTTAATTCAATTATGGAATTCTACAACAAATGCTTTTGCTTCAAAAGATTTTAATTGGATAAATAAAATAAAACGCCGTCTTGAAATGTTAATAATTCCTGTAATAATTTTTATTATTTTTATAAATGTTTTTAGTGATCAAATATTTAATATGTGGATTGGGAAAGAATTTAAAGTTAATAAAAGCATTGTTTTGTTGTTGGGTATTTATACTGTTTTTCACATTTGGTGTGCAATATATGTTAATATTTTAAATGGTATGGGAGTATTAAAACAACAAATAACGTTATATATAATTGGCAATATTTTGTTAATTATGTCATCGTTTTTAATTTACTTTTACAAATTTAGTATTGAATATTTTGTTTTATCAAAAGCTATTATTATTATTATTATAGCTTTTGGTATGTATAAATCTTATTTAAAAGAAATTAAAATAGCATGAAAGTATTAATAAATTTTGCTGATGAAAAATTTAGATTTAATCAAAAAATAAACTCTTTTACTGGAAAGTATATAGGAGGTTTTGACAAAGTAATTGAATATTCTCCTGCTGATATTGATAAAGTATTTTATGAAAAAAACAAACAAATTTTAGAAACTAAAAGAGGAGTAGGTTTGTGGCTTTGGAAGCCATATTTTATTTTAAAAACTTTGAACACCCTCAATGAGGAAGATGTATTATTTTATTGTGATGCAGGTTCTCTTTTCTTAAGAAATATTTCTTTTTTAACAAAAGAAATGCAAAAACAAAAGCTAAATATATTTATATCATTTACACCGCATATATCTAAAAATTGGACAAGAAAATATGTCTTTGATTTTTTAAAAATAAATTCTGAAGAATACTATAACACGTTGCAACCTTGCGCAGGATACATACTGTTAAAAAAAAACAAATTTTCAGAGGACTTTGTTAAAGAATGGCTTGAACTTTGTCAAAATTTTGATTTAATAAGAGATGTAACTCAAGGAGAGGAAAATTTTATTGAATTTAAAGATCACAGGCACGATCAATCTTTACTTGCAATAATTGCAAAAAAGAAACAATTAGAGTATTACAAAGATATTTCCCAGTTTGGAAATGAACCTTTTTATTACGAAACATTTACTTACACTAACTTACCTCCTAAAAAATGGAATTTTAAAGGTCAATATCCTAATATCATTCTATTATACAGATCAGGAGGATTATTGAAATCAATAATAATGTATTTTTTCAAACTTTTTATATATAGCATTAATAAAAAATTATATTATAAATTAGCATCATTAAAACTATCAATAATTAAAAAATGAGTATAAAGTTTTCCATAATAATAGCCACATATAACTCAGATAAAACTCTTAAAAAAACATTAGAATCATTATTAAATCAGACACATACAAATTTTGAAGTTATAGTAATTGATGGTTTTTCAAAAGATGGGACTCTTAAAATAATAAAAAATTTTGAAGAAGAATTCAAATCTCGCAATATTCCCTTTATATGGATTTCAGAAAAAGATTCAGGTATTTATGATGCATGGAACAAAGGTTTAAAAAATGTAAGCTCACAGTGGATTTCATTTTTAGGATCAGATGACACTTATTATCCAGATGCATTAGAAACATACTGCTCAGAAATTAACAAAAATCCAGGCATAAATTATATTTGTAGTAATGTTGAATATATTGATAGTAACAATAAAATTTTAAAAATTTTAGGAAATCCCTTTAGTTATAAACAAATGATTCGTTATATGGATATTGCACATGTTGGTTCATTTCATCATATAGAATTATTTAGACTTTATGGAAATTTTGATACAACTTATAAAATCGTTGGTGATTATGACTTTTTCATGAAATGTGGTGAGGATATTAAATCTGCTTACTTTGAAAAAATAACAGCAAGAATGTTAAATACTGGAGTAAGTAATGATGACTTTAATAAAGCTTTAAAAGAAGTGGTTTTAATTCAAAAGAAATATAAAAAAACAACTTTTTTCCAAATTTATTTTGAATATTACTTTGCTATTTTAAGAATCACAAAAAACACAATAATAACGATCTTAAAAAAATAAAATGAAAGTAAACGCTATAAAATTTTATTCTACAATTTTTGCAATCCTACTGCTTTTGCAGTTATATGTGAATTCATTTAAATTTAATATTTTATTACAGATTTTTTCATTGTTTATTTATTTTCTTTTTGAAAAGCAAACAATTTCATTAGGTTTTTTAAAAAAAACAATGCCCCTTTTTTATTTATTTTTAATTTGTTTTGTAGGAATGTTTATACATAAATATAACAATTATAATATAATTAAAGATATTACTCACTTTATTAAACCACTATTTGGAATTTTTATTGGATATTTTTTCTACAAAAAAATAAATAATTTCAAACTATTTGTTCAGACTATTGTAATAACATCATTTATATCTTCTATTATTCATTTTGGTATTATTGTTTCTCTTAAAAATATTGTTACTGTATCAGATATTAGAGAGTATACAAGAGATAATTTTGTAGAATTATTTGGATTGTTTTTTTTTATGTTTTATAAAAAATTTCAAAATGAACAATTATTCAGAAGTAGAATAGTTTCTAATACTATTTTTATTAGTTTGCTAATTTCTTGTATACTCTATTTTTCAAGGACTATGATTGTAATGTCATTAATCATAATTTTTACTATTTATGGCTATACAATCATAACAAAAAAAACTATAAAAATAGGTTTGGGATTGTTGGGTTTTGTTTTGCTACTTTATGTGTTTTTATTTTCAGTAAATATACAGAGAAATCAAAAAGGTGTAGAATCTTTTTTGTATAAAGTAAAAATTGCACCTGCAGAAATTTTTAAAACACATATAGATAGAGATAATCATGCCGATTTATGGGATCATTGGCGAGGATATGAAGCTGAGAGGGCTTTTAGTTTATTACAAGAGAATCCTTCAGGTTATTTGTTTGGATTAGGTTATGGGTCATTAGTTAATTTGAAGTTTTATGCTCCGCTATCAGGTGATAAAAAGGGAATGAAATTTATATCCGAATTACACAATGGTTATGTGTATGTTCTATATAAAACAGGTATTGTTGGACTATTTATGTATCTATTTTTTCTTTTTCAATTATATGTAAAAATTTATTCGAATAAAAACTTCACCTCTGTTTTTTTATCAGCAATAGGGCTCTCAATATTTATATCAACATTAGTTATTGGTAGTTTGTTTAATGGAAACCCAACAGTTCTTTTTTTATTGGGTGGATTATTCTTTTTTGAAGAAAACAATAAAAATACTTTGTAAAAGTTTAATTAGAAATTGAAACTAATTGATAAGAAGCTTTTTCATTTCCAACTACATTATCAATTTTAATAAATGTAGCAGCTTGCCCATTTGTTAAAACTAAAGACGATCTACCATTTAAAAAAATATTTTTACCAGTTGTTTCATTTGTTGGATTCATTGGTAAGAAAGTAATATTGCCACCATTTGCTCGAATAAATAATGTTTCACCAGCATTTACCGTAGAATCGATTCGATTAACAGTTCCCGACGAATTCACAAAAACCAACTTTTTACTACCAATATTAATTTTGTTTGAAGATATAAGTGTTGTTTGCATTATACCAAAAGTTGCTGATTGTCTTGGATCTTGAAATGAATTGTTATTTACATTAAGAACATTGTTATTTCCAATACCTAAAATAAAAAATTCATTTTGTGCATTTTGTGAACTTGGGTCTGTTACAGAAACAAAATTATTATTTATATTTACAAATGAGTTTTCAGAACTAATACACCTTCCCTGACCAGGGAGAACTAAAGAAGGTGAAATACTTCCATGTCCAGCTGCATCAACAAAACGATTGTTAAATATATTTATTCCATTTGAATTTCTTATTTCAAGTCCATTGTCTAGTCTTTCAAACCAACAATTGTCAAAAGTAATGTTTTGAGAGCTATCGATTAAAGCACCATATTCTGAATCTTGAACAGTACTATTAATAAATGAAATAACAGCATTTCCAGAACCGCCTACATCATTAGGATTTAGTTTTCCAATATAAACATTTGGACCTCTGTTGGTTGTACCGTCAAAGGTACAATTTAAAAAAGTAATTTGTCCTTGCTCCCCAGTCATTTTTAATGAATTATAATTATCATCTTCTCTAGTAATTCTAACATTTTCAAATATTAAAAATTGATTTGGTAATTTGTAAGTAGTTACATCACCTCCCTCAAGGAATATGCCATTTCCTTTCAAATTTCCCATCTTAATATCTTTAAAAGTGCTACACCATACTCCTCCATCATTATTTGATACACCATTAGCTTTTAAATAAATACCTCCTATATTTGGAGTATGATTTAAATTAAAATGTATTTTACTCAATTCAATACCATTAAGTACTCCAACATCCATTTTTATCATATAATCATATGTGCTACCTTGCCAAACAGTAAACATTGTTGATGAACCACCAATTATTTTAATCCTATCTTTTAAAATTAATGGTTTATCAATAAAGTATTCTCCGTTTGGAAAAAATATAGTTTTATCTGAAGAAAGATTATTGTAAGTACTTACAATAGTTGAATAATCTATTGCATTTTGAATTTACTAAAACATATAGCAAAAAAAAGGACAATATATGTTTTCATTGATTCTGATTTTTTACAAAGTTATTTTTTTAATCTAAATAACATCACTAATTTTACAAAAATATATTGAGTATGCTAAAAAAAATATTTCAAAAACTACTTAACAAATCAGGGAAAAATTATGAAATTGACAGTAGGATACCTAATCTGCTAATTTTTTATACTCTTTTACATAGATTTTTTATGTTAATAAGAGGGTTTTTAAAAACAAGGAAAAAAGTTTTTATTGGAAGTAATACAAGAATATATAATTCAAGTAATATTGTTTTTGGTAAGAATATAACTATTGGTAAACAATGTGAAATAGATGGATTTTCATACGAGAAAATAGTATTAGGTAATTGTGTTAAAATTGGTTCATTTTCAACATTAACTACAACAAGTCATTTCTCAAAATATGGAAAAGGATTAAAAATGGGAAATAATTCCGCTATAGGAGATTATACTCATTTTGGTGCATCTGGCGGAATATCAATAGGAGATGACGTAATTATGGGTTCTTATATTAGTTTTCATTCTGAAAACCATAATTTTAATGATACTACAAAAATAATAAGAGAACAGGGTGTAACATCCAAGGGAATTATTTTAGGAAATAATATTTGGGTTGGAGCAAAGGTCACTTTTCTCGATGGAAGTAAAATAGGAAACAATTGTGTTGTAGCTGCAGGAGCTGTTGTCAACAGCGTTTTTCCCGACAATGTTGTTATTGGAGGTGTTCCTGCAAAAATTTTAAAACATATTGAAGAGTGAAAAACATTCTTTTTATCCATCAATCAGCAGAATTATATGGTTCAGATAGAACTTTACTATTGCTATTAAAACATCTTGATAAAACTAAGTTTAAATCAGTTGTTATTTTACCATTTGACGGACCTTTAAAGGTTGAGTTAGAAAGAGAAAACATAAAAGTTGTCGTTGCCCCAGTTTTAAAATTATATCGAAAAATGTTTTCTCCAAAAAATATTTTTCAATTTTTTAAAGATATAAAAAAAGGATTTAATACAATTGACAATTTGAATAAAGAATATAAATTTGATTTTATTTATTCTAATACATTAGCAGTTTTGTTAGGAGTTTTCTATGCTAAAAAAAGCGGTATAAAACACCTTTGGCATATTCATGAAATTATAGAATCTCCTAAAATTTTCATGAAATTATTTTGTCAAATGTTATCATTAAAATATAACTCTAAAATTGTTTATAATTCAAATGCAACAAAGAATTTTTGGAATGTAAATAAAAGAATTTCTTCAAAATCTGAAGTGGTTTGGAATGGACTAGAAGTTAATCAAAAAAGCATTTCAAATGAGGAATATGAATATTTCAAAAAAGAAATTTTCAATAGTAATTCTTCAGAAATTATTATTACATTAATTGGAAGAATAAGTAGATTAAAAGGGCATAAATGGTTATTGTCAACTTATGTGAATAAGTTATTTGAATTTCAAAATATTAAAATATTGTTTGTTGGGTCACCAGTAGAAGGCCAAGAATATTATTTAACTGAAATTGAGCAATTTATTATTGATAATAAATTAGAAAATAAAGTAAAAATTATTCCTTTCACAAAAGAATTAGTAAAAGTATGGGCTGTTACTGATGTTGTGGTTATGCCATCAACTGAAAAAGAATCATTTGGCTTAGTTGCTGTTGAGGCAATGTTAGCAAAAAAACCCGTTGTTGCATCAAATCATGGAGGACTAACAGAAATTATTATTAATAATGAAACAGGCTTTTTAGTAGAACCAAACAACGAAAATCAACTAGCAGAAACAATAATTACATTAATTGAAAACCCAAAACTAAGACAAGAATTTGGAGAAAAAGGGTACAAACGCGCTATTGAAAATTTTTCAATTTCAAATTATGTATCTAGTTTTGAAAAAATATTTATAAATATTTAACAATCAATTGAAACGATTAAAATTAGTTTCTTCTAACCACATAATTGTTTTTAAAACACCTTGTTTCAAATCATTTTCATGTTTCCATCCTAGTTTGTTAATTTTCGAAACATCTAATAGTTTACGTGGTGTCCCATCAGGTTTTGAACTATCAAAAATAAGATTTCCACTAAAACCAACAATTTCTTTAATTAAAATTGCTAATTCTTTAATTGATAAATCCTCTCCAGTTCCGATATTTATTATTTCAGGACTATTGTAATTTTGCATTAAAAACAAACAAGCTTTTGCTAAATCATCAACATATAAAAATTCCCTTTTAGGCAAACCGCTTCCCCAGATAATTACTGATTCAGAGTTATTGTTTTTTGCTTCAATTACTTTTCTTAATAATGCAGGGAGAACATGAGAATTATTTAAATCAAAATTATCATTTATACCATATAAATTTGTAGGCATTGCAGAAATAAAGTTTGAACCATATTGTTTGTTATAAAATTTGCACATTTCTATTCCTGAAATTTTAGCAACGGCATATGCTTCATTGGTTGGTTCTAAACTACCCGTTAACAAACTATCTTCATTAATAGGTTGTTGAGAAAATTTAGGATAAATACACGAACTTCCTAAAAACAAGAGTTTTTCAACTTTATTCAAATAAGATTGATGAATTACATTATTTTGAATCATCATATTGTCATATAAAAACTCAGCAGGATAAGTATTATTAGCATGAATTCCACCAACTTTTGCAGCAACTAAGAAAACATATTCAGGTTTATTAGTTTCAAAAAAACTAGAAACGTCAATTTGATTTCTTAAGTCTAATTCTTTTGAACTTGGAGTTAGTAAGTTATTAAATCCATTCTTTCTTAATTCTCTAATTATAGCTGAACCAACCATTCCGTTTGCTCCAGCAACAAATATTTTAGAATCATCATCCATAATCATTATTTTTTTACAAATTCTAAGTCGTGTTGCATCATAATTTTCACTAAATCTTCTATTGATGTTTTATTTGGATTCCATCCAAGAATTTGTTTTGCCTTTGTTGGGTTTCCTAGTAAAGTTTCTACTTCTGCAGGTCTGTAATAATTAGGATCAACCTCAATTATGGTTTTTCCAGTTTGCAGACAAACACCTTTTTCATTTTCGTCTTTTCCTTCCCAAATTATATCAAATCCCGCTTCTTTAAAAGCTAGTTCACAAAAACTTCTTACAGAATGTTGAATTCCAGTAGCAATTACATAGTCTTCGGGTTTTTCCTGCTGTAACATAAGCCACATACATTCAACATAATCTTTAGCATAACCCCAATCCCTTAAAGAGTTCAAATTTCCTAAATACAATTTTTCTTGTAAACCATGTTTTATTCTTGCAGCAGCGAGTGTAATTTTTCTTGTAACAAAAGTTTCTCCTCTTCTTTCAGATTCATGATTGAAAAGAATTCCATTTACGGCAAATATGTTATATGATTCTCTATAATTTTTTGTTATCCAAAAAGCATAAATTTTTGCAACTCCATATGGGCTTCTTGGATAAAATGGTGTTGTTTCTGATTGCGGAATTTCTTGAACTTTACCAAATAATTCTGATGTTGAAGCTTGGTAGATTCTTGTTTTAGACTCTAAACCACAAATTCTTATAGCTTCTAGTAATCTAAGAGTTCCAATACCATCAGTTTCTGCTGTATATTCAGGTAATTCAAATGAAACTTTCACATGAGATTGAGCCGCAAGATTATAAATTTCATCAGGTTTTATTTGTTGAACCAGTCTAATTAAATTTGTAGAATCAGTCATATCGCCATAATGCAATTTGATCATTTGTTTATTATGTAAATCTTTAATTAGAGATTCAATATATAAGTGCTCAATTCTTTCAGTGTTAAAAGTAGAACTTCGTCTTATAACACCATGAACTTCATATCCTTTTTCTAATAATAATTCAGCTAAGTACGATCCGTCTTGGCCATTTATACCTGTAATTAGTGCAATTTTCATTTATAAAATTTAATATCAACAAAGATAAAATTATAATTATACTAATAAACCTTTTTTATTACAATTATTTTTAAACCAAAATCGAATTAATATGGTACGATTTGTTTGAAATAAATTAAAAGTGATAAATTATTACTATTATCAAAAAATCTAACAAAATTCCCTATTTTTGCCCTCAGAAAAAGAAATCACTTCATGAAAATTGCCATTCTCGGAACTCGTGGAATTCCAAATCATTACGGAGGTTTTGAACAATTTGCTGAATTTTTTTCGGTTTATCTTGTAGAAAAAGGACATGAAGTATATTGCTATAACTCGCATAATCACAAATTTCAAGAAAAAACTTTTCACGGAGTAAATATTATTCATCAAAATGATCCCGAACACAAATTTGGGACATTTGGACAGTTTATTTATGACTATAATTGTATTATGGATTCTCGCAAAAGAGATTTTGATATTATTCTTCAATTAGGTTATACAAGTAATTCAATTTGGTTTTTTCTTCTTCCAAAAAAGCCAATCATTATTACAAATATGGACGGTTTAGAGTGGAAAAGAACTAAGTATTCTAAACCAGTTCAACAATTTTTAAAATTTGCCGAAAGACTTGCAGCGAATTCAAGTGATTATTTAGTCTCCGATTCTATTGGAATTGAAAAATTTCTGAAAAAAAAATACAAAAAAGAATCAACTTACATTGCCTATGGAGCTTACCCATTTGATTCACCTAATGAAGAATTTCTAAAAGAATATAATGTTGAAAAAGCAAATTTCAACATGATTATGGCGCGTTTTGAACCAGAAAACAATCTTGACATGGTTCTTGAAGGTGTTGCTCAATCCAACGATAAAACACCAATTTTAGTCATAGGAAAACACGAAACAAAATATGGTGAATACCTAAAAAATAAATTTAAAAGCCACGAAAACATTAGATTTTTAGGTGGAATTTATAATCTCGAACATTTAAATAATCTTCGTTATTTTTCTAAATTATATTTTCATGGTCATTCTGTTGGTGGAACCAATCCATCACTTTTAGAAGCAATGGCTTCGCGGGCATTAGTTATTGCCCACAATAATGATTTCAATAAAGGGATTTTGAAAGAAAATGGAATCTATTTTTCTAATCCTTCTGAAGTAAAAAATATTTTAGAATCTGTCAAAAAAATTGATAACTTGCAGAAAGTTCAAAATAACTATCAAGCTATAATTAAAGATTTTAATTGGGAGAAAATAAATGGTCAATATTTACAACTTTTTGAAGAGTGTTATTCAAGACATAAAAAAAGAAAGCAATAAGAATAGTTCTTTTATTTTCATCTTAGTATTACTTGTTACTATTCCATTTTCATTAGCTGTAAACAATATTGCATTAATACTATTAATTTTATCGGTTCTTATAAATTTCAATAAGACCAAGTTTAATATAAATCTACTTTTTTTCTTTCCAATAGTATTGTTTTTATGGATGTCTGTATCCTATTTTTGGAGTATTGATAAACACGAAACGTTAAAAGCTATTCCAAAAGGAATTACTTTACTACTACTGCCATTGGTGTTCATGAAAGTACAAATTTCCAAAACAGAAAAAGAAAAACTTTTGAAATATTATAGCTTTTCAATGGTATTAGTTGTAGTTTTTTTCCTTTTAAGAGCAATAATTAGATATTTAATAAGTCAAGACACACGGAGCTTTTTCTACCATGGAGAAAACGATGATGATTATGGATTAGTACCGAAACTATTAAATGCAATTCATGTTTCTGTTTTTGTTGCATTAGCTTTTTTTTATTTTTTCACAAAAGAAATTAAATCTAAAATTGATATAGCACTCTCATTACTTCTCGCAGGATTTATTATTTTACTTTCTTCCAAAAATATAATTCTAGTTGTTGTTGTTTTAATTTTAGTTTACTTTTTCTACTATTCAAAAGCATCTAACAAAATGAGACTAAGAAATCTTATAATTTTTGGAGGGATTATTATGATTGGATTGTCTTTTGGTAAGATTAAACAACGTTTTCAAGAGGAGTTTAGAAATAATGCACCAAATAGTTTAAGCCCAAATGTTTCAGCAACTTTTGATAATGGTGTGCACAACGTTAGTATTTATGAAGCATGGAACAATCAAAAGTTTTCTCCTAATGATTACTTTCCAGGAACTGCTTTAAGAGTTTATCAAGCAAGAATGTTTTTGGAACTTTTAAAAGAAGAAAATATATTTATACATGGATTTGGTTTAAATGCTTCCGAAATTAAATTATTAGAAAAAGAAAAGAAATATAATCTATATCATGGGTATGGAAGATTTAACTTTCACAATCAATACATCCAGAATTTTGCCGAAATTGGCGTAGTTGGATTTCTACTTTTAGTCATTATGCTGTTTCAAACATTAAAAAAAGCAATAAATAACAAAGATTTTATGCATTTTTCTTTTGCAGTTCTAATGATAAGTTTATTTTTGACAGAATCTTTTCTTTGCAGACAAAGAGGCGTTGTATTTTTTACATTATTATTTTGTATTTTCAATTCAATAAGCCCCAAAGAATCAATTAATATAGAAACAAAATTATGAAAAGAATATTAATAACAGGAGCGGCAGGTTTTTTAGGATCACATCTTTGTGATCGTTTTATAAAAGAAGGATACTTTGTTATCGGAATGGATAACCTGATTACTGGAGATTTAAAAAACATTGAACATTTATTCAAACTTGAAAATTTTGAATTTTACCATCACGATGTAACTAAATTCGTTCATGTTCCTGGAAAACTAGATTATATTCTTCATTTTGCATCTCCGGCATCTCCAATAGATTACTTAAAAATTCCTATCCAAACCTTAAAAGTTGGTTCTTTAGGAACACATAATCTTTTAGGATTAGCGAGAGTAAAAAAAGCTAGAATTCTTATTGCTTCTACTTCAGAGATATATGGAGATCCTTTAGTTCATCCACAAACAGAAGAATATTATGGAAATGTAAACACCATTGGTCCAAGAGGTGTTTATGATGAGGCGAAACGTTTTCAGGAATCAATAACAATGGCTTACCATACTTTTCATGGTGTGGAAACAAGAATAGTAAGAATTTTTAACACTTACGGACCAAGAATGCGACTAAACGATGGACGTGTAATTCCGGCTTTTATCGGACAAGCTTTACGTGGCGAAGATTTAACTATTTTTGGTGACGGAAGTCAAACACGATCTTTTTGCTATGTTACCGACCAAGTTGAAGGAATTTTCAGACTATTACATTCAGATTATATTTATCCTGTGAATATCGGTAATCCAGATGAAATCACAATTAAAGATTTTGCGGATGAGATTATTAAACTAACAGGAACTGAACAAAAAGTTGTTTATCATCCATTACCAATAAACGACCCTCTACAACGTCAACCAGACACCACCAAAGCCAAAGAAATACTAGGTTGGGAAGCTAAAGTAAATAGAGAAGAAGGAATGAAATTGACTTATGATTATTTCAAATCTTTATCATCGGAAGAATTACTAAAAGAAGAACACAAAGATTTCAAAGGTTACATCCATTAAAATATGGTTGCACAGCAAACAGGTAGATATTCAAAATATATTAGACCAATAAGTATCACAATAGATATTTTGGTCATTACCATATTAAGTTTATATTTCTTTAGAGATTTAAATCTTAATATGGTATATTTTATTGCATATCAAACACTTGCTTGGATATTTATTGCCTTTCTAGTCAAATTTTATGAGGTATATAGGTTTACAACTCCGGTAGAAATTATATCTAAAATATTTAAACAATTTAGTTTATTTCTGTTAGTTGTAATTGCCTTTTTTCCTTTTGCAAAAACAGTAATTTTTAGCGGAAAAGCTATTGCAATTATGATGACGATTAGTTTTGTTATTATTGCAGGAATTAAATACTTCTTGTTTTTTTACCTAAAAAAATACAGAATTACCACCAAAAATAATTTCAGAAACGCAATAATAATAGGATATACTCCAGAAGCAATTCGACTTAAAGAAGTTTTTGATAACAGACAAGATTACGGCTATCGTTTTCAAGGATATTTTTCAGATAAAAAACAGAATCCTGAGGTAAAAGGTAGAGTAGACGACATTAAGAATTTTGTTATAGATCAAAAAATAGATGAAATTTATTGTTCTTTAAATGAGATTTCAAATGAAAAATTGAAAGAATTAGTTGAGTTTTCCGATGAAAATAATAAAACAATAAAATTCATTCCCGATACAAAAGAGATATTTTCTAAAAACATGAGAATTGATTATTATGAGCTTTTCCCTGTTTTGTCGCTTCAAAAAACCCAACTTCATAACCCAACAATAAAAGGTATTAAGAGAGGATTTGACATTGTTTTTTCTTTTTTGGTTATAGTTCTCATCCTTTCTTGGTTAATGCCTTTAATTGCAATTTTAATTAAATTAGAATCTAAAGGCCCCATTTTCTTCAAACAAGGAAGACCAGGTTTAGATGAAAACGAATTTTTTTGCTATAAATTTCGTTCCATGCAAGTCAATGAAACAACTGAAAAAGAAGCTTCCAAAAACGACCCTAGAGTTACTAAAATGGGAAGATTTATGCGTAAAACCAGTATTGATGAATTACCACAATTTTTCAATGTATTACTTGGCGATATGTCGGTTGTTGGACCAAGACCTCACTTGTGGTCTCAGAATAAATCGTATGCAAGTAAAGTAAAGAAATACATGGTTCGTCATTATGTAAAACCAGGAATTACTGGACTTGCTCAAGTAAAAGGATATCGTGGTGAAATTGAAACCGATGAAGACATGATAAACCGTATAAAATTTGATGTTTTCTACATTGAAAATTGGTCAATAGTAATGGATATCAAAATCATTATTCAAACGGTTGTAAACATTTTTAAAGGCGAGGATAAAGCTTACTAAAAAACATCTTTTTCAATTAAATAATTCATTTGATTGTCTAAATTGAAATTGATTTCTGATTTAATAAAGATTCTCTTTTTCATTTCGAATAATTCTGATTTATTCATCTTCGAAATCTTTTGTATTTCATGATTTAATTGTTCATAATTTTCTACAGATGCAATCCAACCCATATTGTTTTCTTCAACAATAGTTTCGCCTTCGCCACCTCCAAAGTATAAAATCGGAAATCCAAGTGCACCATATTCGAAAATCTTAGAAGGAACAGAACCATAAATTCGAACTTTTAATGGAACAATAGCAATGTCAAATGTTTTAAGTTTTTCATGCAATTCGTTGCGTTCCATCATACCATGAAAGAAGATATTTTTACCTTTTTCAGAGGATAGTAAAGCTTCAATTTGACTTTTTTCAGCTCCATCACCAAATAGGTGTAATTCTATATTTAAGCCGTTTAAGTTGATTTTTTCACACATTTCTAAAACACCTTGCGCAATTCCTAAAAGACCGGCATAAAATATTTTTATAGGCTGATTTTCTTCAAACTTTAAATCAAATTCTTCAACTTTATGGTCTGGGAAATTTCTGTATAAATAACATTTTTTTTCAGGAAACAATGATTTTACGTGAGTGATAATTTCGTTAGATTGACCAATTATTAAAGTTGCTTTTTTATAAATAAATCGTTCTAAAAACAAAGAGAATTTATGTGAAAAAGAGCCTTCTTTCAACGCTTTCAATTCAATTGCAGCCAATGGCCAAAGATCTGAAATGTTGAGAATTATCTTTTTATTTTTCAACGACAGTACAAAAACAGAGATAAAAGAAAGTAATAAAGGCGGCGATTGAACTACCACTTTTTTAGGAGTCTTTTTAAATAGTAAATAGAAAAACAAACTTAACGAAAAAGACAAAACAGAAATTATTCGAACAACCAAATTTTTGCTCACACTCGGATAAATCCAAAGTCGTTTTACAGCAATATTATCTCGACTTTCATTAACTGAAAATTTGCCTCTATATTCAGGAAACAATTCTCCTTTTGGATAATTCCCAAGCGGACAAATCACAGAAACTTTATAATTATTTTGATGCAACTTCAAAGCCAACTGCTCAATTCTATTGGCAGCAGCACCTTTTTCAGGAGGATAATAATTAGATATAATTAGGATTTCTTTCATTTTTTGCCACTAAGACACAATGGAAGCACAACGCTCACAAAGTAAATTATTAAAGTTAAAATAGTGTTCTTCGTGCATTCTTTGTAGCCTTTGTGGTTAAACTTTAAGCAAAATATCAATAATTCTCTCTGATGCTTTTCCGTCCCAAAGCTCAGGAATTCCTCTTTTAGACAAACCATTTTCTAGAAATTTCGTAAATTCTAAAGTCAAATTCCCTATTGAAATTCCAACTAAATTATTGGTACCAATTTCAATGGTTTCAGGTCTTTCTGTTGTGGTTCGCATAGTAAAACAAGGAATTCCTAAAACAGTAGTTTCCTCAGAAATTCCTCCCGAATCTGTAATTACTGCAAAGCTATTTTTTATCAAATACATAAAATTCAAATAGCCTTGCGGCTCTACAAAAAATATGTTTTTTAAATTCAAATTGGTTTCACCCAAAATAGCTTTCGTTCTTGGATGAATCGGAAAGATTATTTTTTTATCACCAACCATTTTATCAATTCCATCCAATAAATTAATCAACGATTGTTCTTCATCAACATTGGATGGGCGATGTAAAGTTAAAATGATATAATTACCACTTTCTAAACCAAAATCCTTCCAAAAACTCGGAGCTGAAATCCTTTCTAAATTCTGATATAAAGTATCAATCATTACATTTCCAACAAAATGTACATTAGAAGAATCAACTCCATTTTTCAATAAATTTTCTGATGCAGATTTTGATGTTGTGAAGAAATAATCCGTGATGCTATCGGTTACAATTCGGTTAATTTCTTCTGGCATTGTTATATCTCCAGAGCGAATTCCGGCTTCAACATGAGCTACTTTAATATTCATTTTCTTAGCTACAATGGCACATGCCATAGTCGAATTTACATCACCAACAACCAAAACCAAATCACAAGGATTTTGAGTTAATTCTTTTTCAAAAGCAATCATTATTGCGCCTGTTTGTTCGGCCTGCGATCCACTTTTTACTTCCAAATTTGCATTTGGATGCGGAATATTCAACTCCTCAAAAAAAGTATCACTCAAATTTTTATCATAATGTTGACCTGTGTGAACTAATCTATAAGAAATAGTTTTTCCTTCAGATTGCTTTTTTTCAATCGCTTTTATAATGGGAGCGATTTTAATAAAATTAGGTCTTGCGCCTGCGATTATGGTTATTTTCATATTGTTATTTCATCAATGAAACAAATTGTTTCAACTTACCACTTTTACTTCGTGTTAATTTTTCTTTCCTAATAAAGCTAAAGTTCAAACCACTTTCTAAATAGGTAGTAATTGCTTTTTCAATATCGCGAATTTGACTTTCGGTTAATGCATTTTCACTTACATATTCCACTTCAAAAGTATCGATTTTTGTTTGTTTAATCACAAATTCTTTTACATTTCCGTCGTCTTCAATAATACTTTTGGTTACGTAGTAAAATGTTAATCCTGGTGATTTTTTTCCACTTGGTAAAATAGCAATATCGTTGGTTCGACCAATCAGTTTCTTTAAAATTGGTTTTTTGAAGGTGCTTTTTTCGTCAAGAATTCCAATATCTCCAATATCATATCGAATGAATGGATGCGCTTTGTTATACAATGAAGTAATTACAATTCGACCCTCTTTTCCGTTGGGAAGAACGTTATCATTTTCATCTAAAATTTCTACAAATAAGGTTTCTGAATTGACTTGCCATTCATCATTTGGATTTTGAAAAGCAATCAAATCCAGTTCGGAAGCACCATATTCGTTGATAACTGGAACTCCAAATTGTTTCTCCATCAATAGTTTATCTTCTTCAAATAACATTTCGGAAGTAACAACACAACATTTCAACGTTGGACAAACTGAAGTTAAAACAATGTTTTTCTTTTGAAGAAATTTTGCAAATAAAACTATAGAAGAAGTATAACCATTAATGTAATCAAACTTTTTATTCTGAAATTTAACCAACACTTTTTCAAGAATTTCATCTGACAAATCAAAAATGGTGAATCGATAACTGTTTTTCAAAACATCTTTTAATCGTTCTTTCTTGTTTCCAACAAAATCTAAAGGAATTCCATAAAATCTTGCTTGTTTAGACGAATTAAAATCGATTCCAAACCATCCAAATCGGTTGATGATGTTTGCCCAAGTCAAGGCATGACAGAATTTATCTTTCGCAAAAATAAACGGATCACCACTTGAACCAGAAGTTTTATTGACGTAAACATTTTTTAAAGTAAAACCTTTAGAAAGTCTTTCAGATAATGGTTTTTGAAATTCTTTTTTAGTCATTATTGGAAGTTCATTCCAATTAGTGTAGTCAGATTTTCCAACAAATTCTTGATATGATTTATTGTTTTTTAAATGATAGTCAACAATTTCTTTTCGTTTTAGATTAATATAATTTTCATATTCAGCATCAGAAATGGCTTGAATTTTTTCAAATTCAGCAATTGCTTCCTTCATAGGAAAACCATTTAACTTGAGCGATAAATTGAAAAGGTTAAACACAAAAAATCTATTTTGTTCAAAAATACTAAAAACAAAAACTTTTCTATCAATTAGCTTTAAATTCTTTTTAAAACAAACTATTTTTGCAACAACATAACTACACACACAATGACAATTTTACTACTTGGTTCAGGCGGACGCGAACACGCTTTAGCATGGAAAATGTTACAATCAGACAAATGTTCTAAACTTTTTGTGGCGCCAGGAAACGCTGGAACTTCTAAAATAGCAACGAATGTTTCTTTAAATATTTTAGACTTTGAAGCGATAAAAACATTTGCTTTGGCTGAAAAAGCGGATATGATTGTTGTTGGCCCAGAAGACCCATTGGTTCACGGAATTTATGATTTTTTCAAAAGCGATTCACAACTAAATCATATTCCAGTAATTGGTCCGTCAAAAGTGGGTGCGCAATTAGAAGGGAGTAAAGAATTTGCTAAAGAATTTCTAATCAAACATAAAATACCAACTGCGGCTTATGATAGTTTTACCAAAGAAACAGTTGAAAAAGGATGTAATTTTTTAGAAACATTACAACCGCCATACGTTCTTAAAGCTGATGGTTTGGCTGCTGGAAAAGGTGTTTTGATTATTCAAGATTTGGAAGAAGCCAAAACTGAATTAAGAAACATGTTAGTTCATGAAAAATTTGGAACAGCAAGTGCAAAAGTAGTTATTGAAGAATTTCTTGACGGAATTGAACTAAGCTGTTTCGTTTTAACCGACGGAAAAAATTACAAAATTCTTCCAACAGCTAAAGATTACAAAAGAATTGGAGAAGGCGATACTGGTTTAAATACTGGTGGAATGGGAGCGGTTTCTCCAGTTCCATTTGCAGATGCAGTTTTGTTGGAAAAAATTGAAACTCGAATTGTAAAACCAACAATTGCAGGTTTGCAAAGCGACGGAATAGAATATAAAGGTTTCGTTTTCATTGGACTGATAAACGTAAAAGGCGAACCAATAGTAATTGAGTATAATGTAAGAATGGGCGATCCAGAAACAGAAGTTGTTATTCCGAGATTGAAATCGGATTTAGTAGAACTTTTTCAAGCAGTTGGAAATCAAACATTGAATGAAGTTTCCTTAGAAATTGATAAACGAAGTGCCACAACAATCATGGTAGTTTCTGGCGGATATCCTGAAGATTATGGAAAAGGGTTTGAAATTTCTGGTTTAGAAAACATCGAAGATTCCATTGTTTTTCACGCTGGAACGAAATTAGATAATGGAAAAGTAGTAACAAATGGTGGACGTGTAATTGCCGTTACATCATTTGGCGAAAGCTTTCAAGAAGCCATAAAAAAATCTTATCAAAACATAGACAAGCTACATTTTGATAAGATGTATTTTAGAAAAGATATCGGTTTCGACTTACTTTAAGAAAGAGTGAGCCGTTGTATCTTGGTTTTCTTCGTTGTTTTTTTGGTGAGCAGCCAATTGTTTGCACCAGTACACAATGTATTTAGCACAAATTGCCATTAATGTCCAGCTAACGATATTAGCCAACCACCAATTATCTAACTCTAATGCACGTAACCAATCTAGTGGTTTAAATAAAAAATCTACAAAAAGTGATTGTATTGCTTCGAAAAATGCTTTCATTTTTAAACAAGTGTTATATTTACATCCACAAAAGTATAAAATATCCTCATGATAACAAGCGTTTTTAAAAAATCTACACCAATTAATTATTCTTTTATAGGAATTTTGATGGTTTCTGTCTTTTTTACCTACCAGTTTCAGGATACAAAATGGACGAGTTCGTTATTTGAAATTGCAAAAAAGACGGCTTTATTATTGATTTTATTTGCATCACTTTTTATATCAAATTTTATTGTTAAGAAAAACGCATTAACTAAGGATAGTGCTTATACTATTTTCTTTGTTCTTATTTTTTTAATGTTTTTCCCAAATGTTTTAGATAATTACAAACTAATTGTATCTAATTTTTTCATTTTATTAGCGATGAGAAGATTGGTTTCTTTGCAAACATTGAAAGCCCCAAAAGAAAAAATATTTGATGCTTCGTTATGGATTTTTGTAGCTAGTTTATTCCATTTTTGGGCAATACTTTTTATTTTATTGGTTTACATCTCCATAATTTTTCACGTTTCAAGAGATTATAGAAATTGGTTGATTCCTTTTGTAGCTCTTTTTAGTTCATCAATAATATTTGTTTTTTATGCTTTATTATTTGATAAAGAAGTTATAGGTGTTTACCTTCAGTCGGAAGTAATAAATTTACAAGTAAACTATTTTACCAATAATTATCAGAATATTGCCTTTTCTGTTTATGCAGTATTTGCTGTTTTTTTTGTTTTACCCTATCTTTTTACATTAACAAACAAACCACTAAACTTGCAGGCTTCCTATAAAAAAGTACTATTAGCTTTTTTTATTGGTGTTGCAATTTTCTTTATCTCTGCCAATAAAAGTAATGAAATATTAGTTTACACATTTTTGCCAATGGCTATAATGGCTACAAACACTATAGAGTATCTACAGAATAAAATTCAACAAGAAATTATTTTGTTCGTATCAATTATTTGTGGAGTATTCTGTTTCTTTTCGCAGTTATAATTTGCTTCCGTAAGCTAAATCTCCAGCGTCTCCAAGTCCTGGAATAATGTAATTTTTCTCGTTTAGTTTTTCATCAAGAGCGGCAACCCATAGATGACAATTATTTGGAAGATTTTCTTCAAGATAAGCAATTCCTTCTGGTGCAGCAATTACAACTGCAAGGTGAATTTCTTTTGGTTTTTGTTCCAAATGCAATTTATTTAAAACAGCAACTATCGATTGGCCTGTTGCTAACATGGGATCGATTAGAATTAAGTTTTTATTTTCAAAGGATGGCGCCGCTTGGTATTCGACCAAAATTTCGAAGTAATCATCATTGTTTGGATGATGACGATAAGCTGAAACGAATCCATTTTCGGCATTATCAAAAATATTCATGAAACCTTGATGCAATGCTAAACCTGCTCTAAGTATGGAACACAAAACGACATTGTCTGCAATAGTTGTAGTATGTTTTACGCCAAGTGGAGTTTGAACATCAATTGATTTATACTCTAAAGTTTTACTCAATTCATACGCCATAATTTCTCCAATACGCTCGATATTTTTTCTGAAACGCATACTATCTTTTTGAATGTCGACATCACGAATTTCTGCCAAAAAATGATTAAGAATACTATTGTTTTCAGAGATGTAATGAATTTGCATAAAAGTAAAAAATTTGTATGTTTACGTAAAAGTATAAAAACTATCTTTGCAAATAAAATTAATCATTATGTTTTCAAAATTTGCCTATTCTATATTTGAACAAAGTATCAAGGATTATCACGTTTACGATAATGTAAACCAACCTATTAACAATCCATACCCAAAGGATAAAATAGAACATTTATTATATTTTAAAAATTGGATTGACACCGTTCAATGGCATTATGAAGATATCATTCGTGATCCAAATATCGATCCTGTTGCAGCATTAACTTTGAAAAGAAAAATCGACGCTTCTAATCAAGAACGTACCGACATGGTAGAATATATTGACAGTTATTTTCTTCAAAAATATGCTCATGTTGAAGTAAAACCAACAGCTAAAATCAATTCAGAATCTCCTGCTTGGACGATTGATAGGTTATCAATTTTAGCTCTTAAAATTTATCATATGAATGAAGAAGCAACTCGCGCAGAAGCTTCACAAGAACACAGAGATAAATGTCAAGAAAAACTAAACGTACTTTTAGAGCAAAGAACCGATTTATCAACAGCAATTGACGATTTATTGACTGATATTGAAAATGGTGACAAATTCATGAAAGTGTACAAACAAATGAAAATGTACAATGATGATGATTTGAATCCAGTTTTGTATCAAAATAAAAAATAATTTCCGACAAACGTTGTCACATAAAATAAAACATATAGCTGTCATTCGACTCTCTGCAATGGGAGATGTCGCAATGACAGTTCCTGTTATTTTAGCATTAGTCAATCAGTATCCAGAAGTTAAAATAACGATGGTTTCTCGCCCATTTTTCAAACCAATTTTTGAAAATATACCTAATGTAACTTTTTTATCAGTTCATACCAATCACCAACACAAAGGAATAATTGGATTGTATAGATTATACAAAGAAATTAAACAACAAAACGTTGAACAAGTTGCCGATTTACACAACGTTTTGCGTTCAAAAGTTATTAGATTTTTATTTGCTTTAAGTGGAAAAAAAGTAGCCTTTACTGATAAAGGAAGGAAAGAGAAAAAAGAATTAACACGTGCAGAAAATAAAATTTTCAAGCCATTAAGATCAATGTTTGAAAGGCACATTGATACTTTTAAACAGTTAGGTTATGATATAGATTTAAGCAATCCTGTTTTTTTGAGACAAATGGATATTCCTTTGAAAGCACAAAAAATCATTGGAAATAAAAATCAAAAATGGATAGGAATAGCACCTTTTGCTCATTACCAAAGTAAAACCTATCCAATGGATTTGATGAGAGAAGTTATTAGTAAATTATCTGAAAACCTAAACTTAAAAATCCTTCTTTTTGGTGGAGGAAAAAAGGAAATGGAGATATTAGAAGGGTTTTCAAATGAAAATGTAATAAATTTTGCTGGAAAAATATCTTTTGATGATGAATTACATCTGATATCTAACTTGGATTTAATGGTATCAATGGACAGTGGAAATGCACATTTAGCTGCTATGTTTGGCATAAAAACCATCACGCTTTGGGGCGCAACGCATCCTTTTGCTGGTTTTTCACCGTTTAATCAACCTTTAGAAAATTGCTTGACTTCCGATAGAAATCAATATCCATTATTACCAACTTCTGTGTATGGAAATAAAAAAGTTCCTGGTTATGAAGATGTAATGCGAAGTATTTCAGTGGAAAGTGTTTTGGAGAAGATAAAAAACGAAAATAAATAGCAATTTGTCAAAAAACTACCTTGAGATATATCATAGGCAGATTATCATAAAATTATTTATTCTCCATTTCTTCATAAATTTGCTTGGAATGAATATCATATTTTTCAAATTCTTTTGCAACTTTTTTAACCAACTCAATGTCAAAATCTCTTAAATCTTTTCCACCCCATTTAGGATTTAACCAACTTAAAGCATTAATGAGGTATTGAGTAGTAACATAAAATCCAATCAATTCAAAAATCAACTTGTTGAAAATTAAATATAATGCGTGTCCCAAAATCAAAGAAAGAATACCTGGTATAACATTTCTCATTACTTTATGAAAAGCAAAAGAGTATCCAAACATAAAATCATAAAGTCCGTTTCTGCTTATGTGATATTTGTGTACAATATGTTTAGCAATTTGTTCTTCTTGATTAGCAGTTCTACTTATCCATAAATATTTAATTATCCAAATAAATTTACGACCAAGCCATATGAGAATCATCGAAGAAAAAGTTGTAATTAAACCTTGCCAAAACCATCCGACAGAATTTAATGTTTTTAGGGATTCTTCAAATAAAGAATTAACATCCATAAATTTAAATATTTTAGCAAATTAAGATAATGTTGTAAACATATCACAAATATATCTGATTATCTCAACAAATCTGCAAAACACATCTTTTCAAATTAGAAATCATTCAAAATCTGTGAATCTGTGGCAAAAACGCATAAGTTAATTTAAGCACAATCCATATAACTGAAATCTGAACACTGACAACTAACTAAACATCATCAAAATCCACAAATATCTCACTACTTGTTGGATGTGCTTGACAAGTTAAAATTAAACCACTTTCAACTTCTTTATCAGTTAAAATGGAGTTCTTTTTCATTTCGGCTGTACCTTTTGAAATTCGCGCTAAACAACTGCTGCAAATTCCGCCTTGGCAAGAATAAGGAGCGTCGATGCCTTGTTTTAAAGCTGCTTCTAATAAAGTTTGCTTTTGACTCATTTCAAAAGTTGTTTCTTCATCGTCAACTAAAACCGTGATTTTTGTATGACCATTTTCCGAAGTTGCAATTTCTTTTTCGGCTGAAGTTGATGTTGAAAATAATTCAAATTTAATGTTCTTATCCACTACATTTTGCTCTTTTAAAACAGTAGAAACCAAATTAATCATTTCTTCTGGACCACATAAATAGAATTTTGAGAATTCTTTTTCTTTGTGTTTGTTGTTCAAAACAAAGTTTACGTTGGCTTTGTCAATTCGACCAAAAAGTTCATTTTCAACCTTAATTTGAGTGTACGCAAAATGAACAAAAAATCTTCCTACATATTGTTGTTGCAAATCGTGTAATTCTTGATGAAATATGGTTTCGTCAGTGTTTTTATTTCCGTAAACTAAAACAAAAGTGCTGTCTTTTTCGTTGTGCAAAACCGATTTTAGAATAGACATAACTGGTGTAATTCCGCTTCCAGCAACGAACGCAGCGTAGTTTCTTTGTCTGCCAACTTGTGGTTCAAAAGTAAATTTACCTTCAGGTTGACCAACTTCTATAATATCACCAACCTTCAAATTCTCGTTAGCAAATTTTGAAAAATGTCCGTTTTTTACTGACTTAATCGCAATTCGTAGTTCACCACTTTCTGGTGAAGAACATATAGAATAAGCACGACGTATTTCTTGTCCGTCAAGAGTAAGTTTTAGATTAATATATTGACCTGCAATAAATTGATAAGCAGATTGTAATTCAGAAGGAACATTAAAAACTACAGAAACTGCGCTTGGCGTTTCACGTTTTACTTCTTTGATTTGTAATTTATAGAATTGTGACATGGTAAGTAATTTTTACAAAGGTAAGAAACCAAATAGTTCAACAAAAATTAAATTTAATACATAGAAATCTTATGTATATAAAATTCTTATGTATATTTGTTTTTTAAATTTAAAATTAGATGAAAAATTCTCAATTATATAAAGGAAGTTTGAACACAATAGTGATGAAACTTTTAGAAGAAAACGGCAGAATGTACGGTTATGAAATTACACAAAAAGTAAAAGAAATTACAAGTGGTGATTTAAAAATAACCGAAGGAGCGTTATATCCGGCATTGCATAAATTAGAAGCCGAAGGAATACTTGAGGTTGAAGTAGAAAATGTTGACAATCGATTGAGAAAATATTATAAATTAACCGAAAAAGGTGCCAAAGAAACCGTTAATCGATTGGCAGAATTGGAGGATTTCATAAGAAACATGCAAAGTTTGGTACAACCTAAATTGAGTTATTAAGATGAAGTTAAGTAAAGAACAAATTCAAAAGTTATACACTTTCACGCGTCAACATTACGTAGAATATTATGATTTGCAAACCGAATTAGTAGATCATTTAGCCAACGCAATTGAAGAACAATGGCAAGAAAATCCGAAATTGTCTTTTGATGAAGCTTTGCAAATTGAATTCAAAAAATTTGGTGTTTTTGGGTTTATGGATGTGGTTGAAAAAAGACAAGAATATTTGATTAAAAAATACAATAAGCTAGTTTTAAAAAATTTAAAAACCTTTTTCACGATTCCTAAAATTATTGGCACAATCATCTCGGTTGCATTGGTTTTTGCATTGTTGAAATTTTGGCAAAAAGATATTCCGTTGTTACAAATTACATTTGTTACACTTACAATAATTTTCTTCGCTGGAATTCTAATCATTTCCCGAAAAACCAAAAACCAAACGCAATTATCTGGCAAGAAATGGATGTTTAAAGAAATCATTTTCGGTTATGGTTCGATGTCTGGATTAATAAATTTACCAATACAATTTACCTTACATCTTAAAGGTGAAAATTATGCCAATTGGTTTTTATTATTAGTTAGTTTTTTAATTATACTTTTGGTTTTGGTAGAATACATTGTTTTAATTTTAATTCCATTCAAAGCAGAAGAATATCTTAAAGAAACTTATCCTGAGTACGAGTTTTCTAATTAGTTTGTAACAATTTCACAAATTCATCAACTAATCTTTCATCCAAAAACAATCAACTATGTTCAAACATTTTATCATGCTCGAATGGAAGGCATTTCTCCGTTCAGCTTCCTTGGGAACTAATATTGCGATGAAAATCTTTATTGGGTTTTTCGCAGCTTACTTTATGGTGATTTTTATTGCAGCTGGTGTTGGAGTTTTCTTTATTTTGAAAAAATCTGGACTAGAACCACTTTCAACAGTAAATAAATTCATGATTTATTATTTAGTAATGGATTTAGTGGTTAGGTATTTTCTACAAAAAATGCCTGTGATGAATATTCGTCCGTTATTGACTTTACCTATAAAAAGAAATACGATTGTTCATTTTACTTTAGGGAAAACGGCCTTGTCTTTTTTCAATTGGTCGCATGCGTTATTTTTCATTCCGTTTTCTGTCGTTTTGATGATGAATGGTTATTCTGTTTTGAATGTAATTCTTTGGCATTTAGGAATTATGGCGCTGTTTTATTTAAATAATTTTATAAATGTTTTAATCAATAATAAAGACAGTGTTTTCTACTCGGTTTTGGCTGTTGTTGCAGGTTTAGGACTGGCTCATTATTATAAATTATTTGATATTACACTTTACACAAAGCCATTTTTTCAAGGAATGTACGAAACGGTTTTTGT
>Ga0209572_1000621_pt1 | contig 45220 bp, 40 predicted proteins | sample EBPBio232012_DNA_FD_185867 | JGI IMG/M metagenome (GOLD analysis project Ga0209572, IMG submission 185867) | Wastewater treatment Type I Accumulibacter community from EBPR Bioreactor in Madison, WI, USA - Reactor 1_1/23/2012_ DNA (SPAdes)... | ecosystem: Engineered > Bioreactor > EBPR >...
CGCTGATCGAAAACCACCCGCGCTTTGCGCAGCGCGTGAACGCGGGTTACTTGCAGATCATCAGCCGCGCCGAGGTGCGCCTGCGCGTGTACGAGCGCGGCGCCGGCGAGACCCTGGCCTGCGGCACCGGCGCCTGCGCTGCGGTGGTGGCCGGCATTGGCCTGGGCCTGCTGGACGGACGCGTTGACGTGCACACACGCGGCGGCCTCTTGAGCATTGCCTGGGCCGGCGGCGTGCAAGACCCGGTGCTGATGACCGGCCCCGCCGTGACTGTTTTTGAAGGCCAGATAGCCATTCCAGACCTACCATGAACCATTCTTCCGTCACCCCCATCACCGAAGACGACATTGCCGATTTCCTGGTCAACACGCCGGGTTTTTTCGAGCGCCACGCCGAGCTGCTGTCGGCCGTCACCATCTCCAGCCCGCATGGCCAGCGCGCCGTGAGCCTGCAGGAGCGCCAGGCCGAGATGCTGCGCGAGAAGATCAAGGGGCTGGAGCACCGCGTCATGGACATGGTGCGCCACGGCCACGAGAACACCGCCATCACGCACAAGATCCACCAATGGTCACGCGAGCTGCTGGCGGTGCAGGACGTGGCCGAGTTGCCGCAGGCCGTGGAGCAGGGTATTCACCGGCTGTTCGACGTGCCGCAGGTTGCGCTGCGCCTGTGGGGCACGGCTGGCATGCATGCCGATGCGCCTTTCACCCACGGCGCGAGCGAGGATGTGCGCTCCTTCGCCTCGTCGCTGACCATGCCGTTCTGCGGCCCCAACCTGGGCTTCGAGGCCACGGCCTGGCTGCCCCAGGCGGGCCAGGCGCAGTCGCTGGCGCTGCTGCCGCTGCGCCGCGGCGCCATCGACAGCGCCGACGAGCCGGCCTTCGGCCTGCTGGTGCTGGGTTCGCCCGACCCGCACCGCTTCGAGGCCACCATGGGCACGGACTACCTGGCGCGCATTGCCGAGCTGGCGAGTGCCGGGTTGACACGCCTGCTCTGAAAAAGAGAGTTGTCAGCGCTGATGTAGAGCGGGTTATCAGGGGTTTTGTATCTGAAATCATGGCATGAAAAGCGCAACAAGCTATGAAACCCATAGTGGTTGAACCCGGCCCGCAGCTGCCGCCCGAGGCGTTGCGCTACCTGGAGCATGCGCGCGTCGAAAAGCGCCTGGCCGCGCGCACCCTCACGCTCTACACCCTGGACCTGCAGCGCCTGGTGGCCTTTGCCGCGGGTGTGGATCTGCCGCTGTTGCGCCTGCAAAGCGCGCATATCCGCCGCTTTGTCGCGCAAATGCATGCTGGCGGGCGCAGCGGGCGCGGCATCGCGCTCATCCTCTCGGGCTGGCGTGGCTTCTTCACCTGGGCCGCGCGCCAGGGCCTGGTGGCGCACAACCCGGTGCAGGACGTGCGCGCGCCCAAGGCGCCCAAGCCGTTGCCCAAGACCCTGGGCGTGGACGACGCCGTGCGCCTGGCCGAGCATGCGGCGACCCGCGCCGACCCCTGGCTGGAGGCGCGTGACGCGGCCATGGTGGAGCTGCTCTACGGCTGCGGCCTGCGCGTGGGCGAGCTGGTCGGCCTGGACCTCGTGCCCAGCCCGGCGGCGCACAGCCAGGGGCGCGGCTGGATCGATCTGCAGGCGCATGAGGCCCATGTCTTCGGCAAGGGTTCCAAGCGCCGCAGCCTGCCCGTGGGCCAGGCGGCAGCCCGGGCGCTGGCGCACTGGCTGGCACTGCGCGAGCAGCCCTTTGGCGGCGCGGCCGCGGCGCGGCTCGATGGCGCGCTGTTCCTGGGCCGGCGCGGCGCACGCATCACGGCGCAGACCGTCTGGCTGCGGCTGCGCCAGCGCAGCCAGGGCGCGGGGCTGACCACGCCCGTGCACCCGCACATGCTGCGCCACTCGTTCGCCAGCCATCTGCTGCAGTCCAGCGGCGACCTGCGCGCCGTGCAGGAGCTGCTGGGCCACGCCAGCATCACCACCACCCAGGTCTATACGCGGCTGGACTTTCAGCATCTGGCCAAGGTGTACGACCAGGCCCATCCGCGCGCGCGCAAAAAGCCCGAGTCCTGACCATGGTTTGTGCCCGCCTGGCGCGGGCGTGGGATAGTGGCCGCTTTTCAGCAAAGGAGAACCCCACCATGGCAGACACTTGGCTTACCACCTTGATCACCGACACGCCCCAGCAGGGTTTCGAGCTGGCCATCACCCTGAGCCGGCGCGGCGTGAAATACACCCAGCCCGACTCGGAGGTGCTGCACAAGCTGCGCCCCGAGTACGCCAACGACCATGCGGCGCTCACGGCCGCGTCGCAGGTGATCGCCATGAACTTCCAGACCGTGGCCGCGGCCAACAATTACTGGCGCAAGTAATGGCTTGACAGGCTGGCTACACTGAGTCTCTGGTTTGTTTCGCGGCGGCCATCCGGTCGCCGTTTGCATTTGTTGACGGAAATACCTGTATGTCCCTGATCCCCGCCACCATCCTCACCGGCTTCCTCGGCTCGGGCAAGACCACGCTGCTCAAGCGCCTGCTCACCGAGGCCCATGGCCAGAAGATTGCCGTGATCGAGAACGAGTTTGGCGAGGAGAACATCGACAACGACATCCTGGTCACCGAAAGCCAGGAGCAGATCGTGCAGATGAGCAACGGCTGCATCTGCTGCACCATCCGCGAGGATCTGCGCGAGACGCTGCAGCTGCTGGCCGCCAAGCGCCGCAAGGGCCTGCTGCAGTTCGACCGCGTGGTCATAGAGACCACCGGCCTGGCCGACCCCGGCCCTGTGGCACAGACCTTCTTCATGGACGACGAGATCGCCGAGACCTACCTCATCGACTCCATCATCACCCTGGTGGACGCCAAGCATGCCCAGCAGCAGCTCGACGAACGCCAGGAGGCGCGGCGCCAGGTGGGCTTTGCCGACCAGATCTTCCTGTCCAAGACCGACCTGGTGAGCGCCGACGAGATCCATGCGTTGATCCACCGCATCAAGCACATGAACCCGCGCGCGCCGATCAAGGCCGTGCATTTTGGCGAGGTGCCTTTGAGTGAGGTGCTGGATCTGCGCGGCTTCAACCTGAATGCCAAGCTGGACATAGACCCCGACTTCCTCAAGGAAGACGACGACCATGACCATGACCATGACCATGACCATGACCATGGCCATGTGCATGACGAGCACTGCGGCCATGAGCACCACGACCATGACCATGGCGAGCATTGCAGCCACCCGCACCACCACCGCCATGACGACGATGTGAAGAGCTTCGTCTACCGTGCCGAGCGCGCCTTCGATCCGGCCAAGCTGGAGGACTTCCTGGGCGCCATCGTCAACATCTACGGCCCGCGCATGCTGCGCTACAAGGGTGTGCTGCACATGAAGGGGACGGAGCGCAAGGTCATCTTCCAGGGCGTGCATCAGCTCATGGGCAGCGATCTGGGGCCGCAGTGGGCCGATGGCGAAAAGCGCCTGAGCAAGATGGTGTTCATCGGCATCGACCTGCCCCAGGACATCTTCCTGCAGGGGCTGGAGCAATGCCTGGTGCCTTGAAACGCAATTTTTGTAGGGGATCTGCAACGGTTTGGCCACGGGCGGCCCGGCTCTATACAATCGCGCCCCGGCAAAAATGCCATGCCATCCGCGCCGTGCCGCTTCAGGGGTTGGGCCCCATGAGCAGCCGGATCCGTACGAATTGCCAGGAGCGAGCCAGTGACCATCGACTCCAGCCAGACCAGGGGCGCGACTTGCTATAGTCCCCAGGTTTGGGCTTGCCCGCAATTGACCGTACCATCACCGGCCCGTACGCAGGTGCCGATACCTGCATAGCCAGCTTTATTTAGACCATGACTACGACCCTGCAAACCTCTGTGGCGGCCGCCAAGAAAGATCCCAAGCTGGCCAACAACTGGAAGACCAAGTCCGCCGAAGAGCTGTCGGACGCGGAAGTGCTGTCCATGCCCGACAGCGAGTACATGAACGACAAGCAGATGGCGTTCTTCCGCCACAAGCTGGTGCTGCTCAAGCAGGACATGCATGCCAATGCCGGCGAGACCACCGAGCATCTGCGCGAGGACACAGTGGTCGTGCCCGATCCGGCCGACCGCGCCACCATCGAGGAAGAGCATGCCCTGGAGCTGCGCACGCGCGACCGCGAACGCAAGCTGCTCAAGAAGATCGAGCAATCCATCGCCCGCATCGACGCCGGCGACTATGGCTACTGCGACGAGACCGGCGAGGCCATAGGCGTCGGCCGCCTGATCGCCCGGCCCACGGCCACGCTGTCGCTGGAGGCGCAGCAGCGCCGCGAGCTCAAGCAAAAGATGTTTGGCGACTGATGTGAATCACACCCCCCTGAGGCGCTGCGCGCCTTCCCCCCGCTCTCGCGGCGCTGCGCGCCGCGGGCAGGGGGACGCCGCCCGTGCGGCGGGGCGGCCCTTGCACGGCGGCCCTGGCCTGGGGCACGCCAGTTTCATGCCGGCCTGCACCATGGAGCAGCGCGCGCTTGAGGGCGCATAAAGGCGCACCACTTCAAACCATGAGCAAGGACGACACCCCGGCACCTGGTGGACTGCTGTCCAAGATGGTGAAGTTCGTGCGCAACCCCACGGTCAACTGGTCTGACCTGGACTCGCTCGAAACCGACCGCGACAGCCAGTACAGCAAGCAGATGCTCAAGGAGATGATCGAGCGCAAGCGGCGCAACGACTTCGTGCGCAAGCGCGAGTTCGATCAGCTGCGCAAGCTGCGCCAGCGCGAGGCCCAGGGCGGCCGGCGCCTGGACGACGCCTTGGCACGCGCCTCGTTTTTCTCGACCAGCATGACCTCGCCCGACGAGCGTGCCGGCACGCTCAAGAAGATCGACGAGATCGAAGCCCAGATGTCGCAGCAATGGTGGAAGGGCAAGGAGCAGGGCGCTCCCGCCCCCCAGACGGCCAGCCAGCAGGGCGCGGCACCCGAGTCGCAGCGCATGGTCGTCGCGCCGCCCATCGTGCCGCCAAGGCCAGCCGTGGTGTTGGCAGCGCAAGCGGCGCTTGGAGACCAGGTGCACGCCTTTGCGCCCACCGCCCCGATGAGCATGCCCGCATCCCTGGGACAGGGGGCTTTGCAGGTTCCGCCAGCGGCCGACGCCGCGATGGCAGCCGCGGTGCCCTCACTCGTGGCCGATGCCGAGCCGTTCGAGCATGACCCCGACCTCGAAGAGGCCGCCATCCGTTTCGCCAGCGGCGACTTCGAGGGTGCCGAGGCCGGGCTCAGGGAGATCATGACGCAGCCCCCGCAGGACGGAGCGCGGCCGGACGAGGTCTGGCTGGCGCTGTTCGACCTGTACCGCGCCACCGGTCAGCAGGATCCGTTCGACATGCTGGCCATTGAGTTTGCCGCGCGCTTTGGGCGCTCGGCGCCGCTGTGGTTCTCGCTGCCCGAGCAGCTGGGCATGCAGGCAGCCGTGGATCCGGCAACGCCCGCCGCGGCACAGTTCGAGCATGGCTGGAGCGCGCCGACCCTGCTGACGCAGCAGTCGGTGGCCGCGCTGCAGGCCTCCCTGGCGCGCGCCGAGCCACCCTGGACCCTGAGCTGGACGCGCCTGACCGAGATCGAGCCGCCGGCCATCGCCGCGCTGGCCCAGCAGTTCGAGGACTGGGCCGGGCGCGCGGTGCAGATCCGGTTTGCCGGCGTGCAGGCGCTGCAGGGCCTGCTGCAGGCAAATACCCCATCGGGCGACCGCAGCCGCGAGCCTGCCTGGTGGCGCCTGCGCATGGCGGCGCTGCGCCTGATGGGCCAGCATGACGAGTTCGAGCTGGTGGCCCTGGACTATTGCGTGACCTATGAGGTCTCGCCACCGTCCTGGCTGTCGCCGCATTGCGCCTTTAGCGGCGACGATGGCGCCGCGCCTGCGGCGCTGGAGGGCGCGCCGGACAGCGATCTGTTCATGTCGGGTTTTGCCCTGTCCCAGCCGGCGCGCACGGACGATGGCCCGGTGGCGGCATTGCAGGGCCAGATCGATGGCGATGCCACGCCGCTGCTGCAGCCGCTGGAGGCCATGGCGCCTGCGGGTGCGCCGCTGGTCGTGTCCTGCGAGCGGCTGATCCGCATCGACTTTGCCGCCGTGGGCTCGGTGCTCAACTGGGCGGCCGAGCAACAGGCCCAGGGCCGGGCGGTGCATTTCACGCAGCTGCACCGGCTGGTGGCCGTGCTGTTCAACGTGATCGGCATCAACGAGCACGCGCGCGTCGTGCTGCGCAAAAACTGATTTTTGTCCCCCACGGGCGTGGGTGCGGCTTGCAAACGGGCGCCTGCGCCCTCATATGGCATTCCCATGGAACAGTACCACGGCACCACCATTCTCAGCGTCCGGCGCCAGACGGCGAACGGCATCCAGGTTGCTCTTGGCGGCGACGGCCAGGTCACCCTGGGCAACATCGTCGTCAAGGGCACGGCGCGCAAGGTGCGCAAGCTCTACCAGGGGCGTGTGCTGGCCGGCTTTGCCGGCGCCACGGCGGACGCCTTCACGCTGTTTGAGCGCTTCGAGGCCAAGCTGGAGAAGCACCAGGGCCAGCTGACGCGCGCGGCCATCGAGCTCACCAAGGACTGGCGCACCGACCGCGTGCTACGTCGCCTGGAGGCCATGCTGGCCGTGGCCGATCATTCGGCCTCGCTCATCATCACCGGCAACGGCGACGTGCTCGAGCCCGAGGAGGGCATAGTCGCCATCGGTTCGGGCGGCGCCTACGCGCATTCGGCCGCCAAGGCGCTGCTGCACAACACCGATCTGCCGGCCGTGGACATCGTGAAGAAGTCGCTCGCGATCGCCGGTGAGCTGTGCATCTATACCAACATGCACCACACCATAGAGACGCTGTAGGCGTTTCGCTATTGTATTAATAGCTGCTGGCGCTTATCTGTAAAGCGCTGGAGCCATAAATGGTCTAAAAATGTCCTCCATGACCCCCCAGGAAATCGTCTCCGAGCTCGACCGCCACATCGTCGGCCAGCAGGGCGCCAAGCGTGCCGTGGCCATCGCCCTGCGCAACCGCTGGCGCCGCCAGCAGGTCGATAGCAGCCTGCGCCAGGAGATCACGCCCAAGAACATCCTGATGATCGGCCCCACGGGCGTCGGCAAGACCGAGATTGCGCGTCGCCTGGCGCGCCTGGCCGATGCGCCCTTCATCAAGGTCGAGGCCACCAAGTTCACCGAGGTGGGCTATGTCGGCAAGGATGTGGACTCCATCGTGCGCGACCTGGTCGAGGTGGCCGTGAAGCAGACGCGCGAGCAGGACATGAAGAAGGTGCGCGTGCGCGCCGAAGACGCGGCCGAGGAGCGCATTCTCGATGTGTTGATCCCCCCGGCACGCACCGGCGAAGCGGCACCCGACAGCACGGCGCGCCAGGTGTTCCGCAAGAAGCTGCGCCAGGGCGAACTGGACGACAAGGAGATAGAGATCGACCTGGCGGACGCGCGCCCGCAGCTGGAGATCATGGGCCCGCAGGGCATGGAAGAGATGGCCGAGCAACTGCGTGGCATGTTCAGCCAGATGGGCCAGGAGCGGCGCAAGACGCGCAAGCTGAAGATCGCCGAGGCGCTCAAGCTGCTGACCGACGAGGAGGCTGCCAAGCTGGTGAACGAGGAAGAGGTCAAGGCCCATGCCCTGCATAACGCCGAGCAGAACGGCATCGTCTTCATCGACGAGATCGACAAGGTGGCCTCGCGCCAGGAGAGCGGCGGCGCCGAGGTCTCGCGCCAGGGCGTGCAGCGCGACCTGCTGCCGCTGGTGGAGGGCACGACGGTGTCCACCAAGTACGGCATGGTCAAGACCGACCATATCCTGTTCATCGCCTCGGGCGCCTTCCACTTGGCCAAGCCCAGCGACCTGATCCCCGAGCTGCAGGGGCGCTTTCCGATCCGCGTGGAGCTCACCTCGCTGTCGGTGCAGGACTTCGAGGCCATCCTGACGCAGACCCATGCCAGCCTGGTCAAGCAGTACCAGGCGTTGCTGGCCACCGAGGGCGTGGCGCTGGAATTCACCCCCGAGGGCATCACGCGCCTGGCGCATATTGCCTATGACGTGAACGAGCGCACCGAGAACATCGGCGCACGCCGGCTGTCCACGGTGATGGAGCGGCTGCTCGACGAGGTCAGCTTCGACGCCGCCCGCCTGTCGGGCCAGACGGTGGTAGTGGACGCCGACTACGTGAACGCGCGTCTGCAGGCGCTGAGCCAGGACGAAGACCTGTCGCGCTACATCCTGTGAGGGTCGGGGTGACATCGCCCCGGGCTTCATAAAGCACTTGCATACCCGCATCTAAGTGCTTAATCAATAAAGGGTTTTGCCTGATTTTTGCATGCAAATCGGGTTCTAAGCCCTTGATTTCATTACAAATTTTTGACGACTCCCCTGTTGTTGGGCGTGCTTTTCCTGCTACAGTGCAAAAAAGTGCAATTAAGTGGTGAAAAGTGCCTTTCGAGCCCAAAACGGCGCCGAAAGGTGGGTGGATCAAGCAGGGGTTCGATTCGTGTTCCAAGGGGCGTCATCGCTGAGTCTCGATGCCAAGGGGCGGCTATCTGTGCCGACCCGGCATCGTGACGCCCTGACGGAGCAGGCCGGCGGCCAGCTGACCATCACCAAGCACCCCGACGGCTGCCTGATGGTGTTTCCGCGCCCGGAGTGGGAGAAGTTCCGCGAGCGCATCGCCCAACTGCCCATGTCGGCGCAGTGGTGGAAGCGCATCTTCCTGGGCAACGCCATGGACGTGGAGATGGATGGCACGGGGCGCGTGCTCGTCTCGCCCGAGTTGCGCGAGGCCGCGGGCCTGACCAAGGAGGCCGTGCTGCTTGGCATGGGCAGCCACTTCGAGCTCTGGGACAAGGCGACGCACGACGCCAAGGAGGCCGCCGCCATGCAGGCCGGCATGCCCGATGTCCTCAAGGACTTTTCTTTCTAGGGGCCGCGTGTGAACCAGCCCCTGCAACACACCACGGTCTTGCTCGACGAGGCGGTCAATGCCCTGCTGGGCGGCGGCGGTGACGCCGCGCCGGCGGGCTGCTTCGTCGACGGCACCTTTGGCCGCGGAGGGCATTCGCGGCTCATATTGCAGCGGCTGGGCGCTGCGGGGCGGCTGCTGGCCTTCGACAAGGACCCGGCAGCCATCCAGGAAGCGGCGCGCATCGAGGATGCGCGCTTTGCCATTCGGCACCAGGGCTTTTCGCAGCTGGGCGAGCTGCCTGCGGCCAGCGTGGCCGGTGTGTTGCTGGACCTGGGCGTGAGCTCGCCGCAGATCGACGACCCCGGGCGCGGTTTCAGTTTTCGATTCGACGGCCCGCTGGACATGCGCATGGACACCACGCGCGGCCAGAGCGTGGCCGATTGGCTGGCAGATGCCGAGGCGGCACAGATTGCGGAGGTGATACGTGACTACGGCGAAGAACGGTTTGCTGGCCCCATTGCAAAGGCGATTGTTGCTTGGCGCACGCAGCGCGGCCCCATTGGCAGCACTGCCGAGCTGGCCGACATCGTGGCTGGCGCGGTCAAGACCCGCGAGCCGGGCCAGAACCCTGCGACGCGCACATTTCAGGCGCTCCGGATTTTCATCAACGCCGAGCTTGAGGAGCTGCAGCGCGCGCTAGGGGCCAGCCTGCGCGTGCTGGCACCGGGCGGCCGCCTGGTGGTGATCAGTTTTCACTCGCTGGAAGATCGCATCGTCAAGCAGTTCATCGCCCAGCATTCGAAAGAGGTGTTCGACCGCCGCGCGCCGTTCGCCGCGCCCCAGCCCATGCGCCTGAAGGCCGTCGCCCGCATCAAGCCGGGCGCCGCCGAGGTGGCCGCCAACCCGCGTGCGCGCAGCGCCGTGATGCGCGTGGCCGAGCGCACGGAGGTGCCAGGATGACCCGTATCAGCCTGGTGCTGCTGCTGGCGGTGATGGCCAGCGCCATGTATCTGGTGCACACCCAGTACCAGTCACGCCGGCTGTACACCGAGCTCGACCGCGCGGTGGCCGAATCGCGCCGCCTGGAAACCGAGCACCAGCGCCTGCAGGTGGAAAAGCGTGCCCAGGCCACGCCGCTGCGCGTGGAGCGCCTGGCGCGCGACAAGCTGCACATGCGCACGGCCACGCCGGCCATCACCCACTACGTGACGGCCGACGGCAAGCCCGTTGCCGCGCCACTGGCCGCACCCGCGGCAGCAGGGGGCAGGCGATGAGCCGGCGCAGCGTCAACTACACCTCCAGCCCCTTGCTGGCCAGCAAGACGCCGCTGTGGCGCAGCCAGTTCATCGTGGCCCTGGTGGCCCTGGGCTTTCTGGCCCTGATCGGGCGCGCGGCCTATGTGCAGGTGTTCGGCAACGCCTTCTTCCAGCGCCAGGGCGAGGTGCGCTTTGCACGCACGCTGGAGCTGCCGGCCAACCGTGGCCGCATTCTGGACCGCAACGGCCTGATCCTCGCGTCCAGCGTGCCGGCGGCCAGCATCTGGGCCATTCCCGAGGACGTGGAGACCGACAACCCGGAGGTGAAGCCCAAACTCAAGCAGCTGGCGCGCCTGATGGGCATGCCCCTGCCGGCACTCATGGCCAAGCTGGCGGATGAAGACAAGACCTTCGTCTGGATCAAGCGCCAGCTCGACTGGGATGTGGGCCAGCAGATCCAGGCCCTGGGCATCAAGGGCATCTACCAGCGCAAGGAATACAAGCGCCAGTACCCCGAGGGCGAGGCGGCCGCCCATGTGGTCGGCTTCACCAACGTGGAAGACCATGGCCAGGAGGGCATGGAGCTGGCGTTTGACAAGGAGCTGGCCGGCAAGCCCGGTTCGCGCCGCGTGATCAAGGACCGCCTGGGCCGTGTGGTCGAGGGCGTGGGCGCCGAGGTGCCGCCCGTCGATGGGCGCGACATGCAGCTGTCCATCGACAGCAAGGTGCAGTTCTTCGCATACCAGAAGCTGCGCGACACCGTGGCCGAGCACAAGGCCAAGGCCGGCAGCGTGGTCGTGCTGGACGCCCATACCGGCGAGGTGCTGGCCCTGGCCAACTACCCCAGCTACGACCCCGGCAGCCGCGGCAGGCTGACCGGCGAGCAGCTGCGCAACCGCGCCATCACCGACACCTTCGAGCCCGGCTCGACCATGAAGCCCATCACCATAGGCCTGGCGCTCAACAGCGGCCGCGTGCGGCCCGAGACCGTGATCGACACCAGTCCCGGGCGACTGACCATTACCGGCTCCACCATCAGCGACACGCACAGCTACGGTGCGTTGACCGTCGAGGGCGTGGTGCAGAAGTCGAGCAACGTGGGTACGACAAAAATCGCCATGCAGATGCCGGCGCGCGAGATGTGGGAGACCTTCTCCGCCGTCGGCTTCGGGCAGAAGCCGCAGATCGCCTTCCCCGGTGCGGTCAGCGGGCGGCTGCGCCCCTACAAGAGCTGGCGCCCCATCGAGCAGGCCACCATGTCCTACGGCTATGGCCTGTCGGCCAGCCTGTTCCAGATGGCGCGCTCCTACACCGTGTTCGCCAATGGCGGCAAGGTCATCCCGGCCACCATGCTCAAGACCGATGAGCCCGCCGTGGGCGTGCCGGTGTTCTCCGAGCGCACGGCGAACCAGGTGCGCAAGATGCTGCAGATGGCCGCCGGCCCCGGCGGCACGGGCCAGAAGGCGCAGACCGTGGGTTACTCGGTGGGTGGCAAGTCGGGCACGGCGCGCAAGCAGGTGGGCAAGAGCTATGCCACGGGCAAGTACCGCGCCTGGTTCACCGGCCTGGCGCCGGTGGACAAGCCGCGCATCATCGTCGCTGTGATGATCGACGAGCCGAGCAACGGCGTGATCTACGGCGGTGCCGTGGCCGCCCCGGTGTTCAGCGAGGTGGTGCAGCAGACGCTGCGCATGATGAGCGTGGCGCCCGACATGGCCGTGCAGCCGCTGATCGTCACCAACGCCGTGGAGGAGTCGCTGTGAGCCGGCCGCGCCCCCTGGCATCCGTAGCCGAGGCTGTTGCCTGGCTGCGCGCGCGCGTCACCGGAACCTTGCAGACCGACAGCCGCCTGATCCAGAGTGGCGACGCCTTCATCGCCTGGCCCGGCGCCGCCACCGACGGCCGTGCCCATGTGGCCGACGCCCTGGCGCGCGGCGCCGTCGCCTGCCTGGTGGAGCAGCAGGGGGTGGAGGCCTTCGCCCTGGCCGGTGTGCATGTCGCGGCGCTGCCGGGCCTCAAGGCCGCCACCGGCCTGATCGCCGCCGAATGGTTTGGCCGGCCCAGCGAGCGCCTGCAGGTGCTGGCCGTGACCGGCACCAATGGCAAGACCAGCACCGCCTGGTGGCTGGCAGATGCGCTCAATCAACTATCAAAACAAGAGCTGCCTGCGCTTGATAGGTGCGCCTTGGTAGGTACTTTGGGTATTGGTGTGCCGCCGGAGCTGAACAGCACCGGCATGACCACGCCCGACCCCGTGCGCCTGCAGCGTGCGTTTGCGCAGTTTGCCGATGCGGGGCTCTCGGCCTGCGCCATCGAATCCTCGTCCATAGGTCTGGCCGAACACCGGCTGGATGGAACGCAGATGCGCGTGGCGCTGTTCACCAACTTCACCCAGGACCACCTGGACTACCACCACGACATGGCCGCCTACTGGCAGGCCAAGCGCGTGCTGTTCGACTGGCCGGGGCTGCGCGCTGCCGTCATCAACATCGACGACGCCCAGGGCGCCGCCCTGCATGCCGAGCTGCAGGGCCGCGCGCTGGACCTGTGGAGCGTGTCCATCCAGGGCCCGGCGCGGCTGGCCGCACAGGACATCGTGCATCGCGGCGCGGGCCTGGCCTTCACCGTGGTCGAGGGCGGGCAGGCGCTGCCGCTGCAGACCCAGCTGATCGGCCTGTACAACGTGTCGAACGTGCTGGGCGTGATCGCCGGCATGCGCGCGCTGGGCGTGCCTTTGGCGCAGGCCCTGGCCGCCTGCGCGCGCCTGGCACCCGTGCCGGGGCGCATGCAGCAGCTGGCCTTTGCCGGCCAACCCCTGGTTGCCGTGGACTATGCCCACACGCCGGACGCGCTGCACCAGGCGCTGACGGCGCTGCGTCCCATGGCGGCGCAGCGCGGTGGCCGGCTGTGGTGCGTGTTCGGCTGTGGCGGCAACCGCGACGCCACCAAGCGCCCGCTGATGGGCGCCGTGGCGCAGCGCGAGGCCGACCGCGTCATCGTCACCAGCGACAACCCGCGTGGCGAGGAGCCGCGCGCCATCATTCACCAGATCCTGCAGGGCATGATTGCCTCCACCCATGTGGGCGCAGAAGTTGACCGTGCCGCAGCCATAGCCCAGGCCGTCGCCGAGGCCGGCGCCAACGACGTGGTGCTGATCGCCGGCAAGGGTCACGAGGATTACCAGGAGACGGCCGGCCAGCGCCAGCCGTTCTCCGACATGGCGCAGGCGCGTGACGCGCTGGCGCGTCGAGGAGCCGTGGCATGAGCCACACCAACCACCCCCCCATGATGACGCTGCAGCAGGCCTTCGAGCTGCTGCGCGCCCGCATCCCGGCCGCGGGCCTGGTGGGCGACGGCGCCACGCCGCTGGCGCGCGTGCACACCGACACCCGCACGCTGCAGGCCGGCGACCTGTTCGTGGCCCTGAAGGGCGAGCGTTTCGACGCCAACACCTTTCTGCCCCAGGCCGGCGCGGCCGGCGCCGCCGCCGCCATTGCCCATGGCGGGTTGCAGGCGGCGGGCCTGCCCGGCATCGAGGTGCCCGACACCCTGGCGGCCCTGGGCGCGCTGGCGGCCGGCTGGCGCGCTCAGTTTGATCTGCCGCTGATAGCCGTGACCGGCAGCAACGGCAAGACCACCGTCACGCAGATGCTGGCCGCCGTGCTGCGCGCCTACAAGGGCGATGCGGCCCTGGCCACGCAGGGCAACTTCAACAACGACGTGGGCCTGCCGCTGACGCTGCTGCGCCTCGCCGCCACGCATCAGGCGGCGGTGGTCGAGCTGGGCATGAACCACCCGGGCGAGATCGCCTACCTGGCCGACATCACCCGCCCCAGCGTGGCCCTGGTGAACAACGCCCAGCGCGAGCATCTGGAATTCATGCACACGGTGGACGCGGTGGCGCGCGAGAACGGCAGCGTGCTGGCCGCACTGGCGCAGGACGGCGTGGCCGTGTTCCCGGCCGGCGACGAATACACGCCGCTGTGGCGCGAGCTTGCCGGTGCATGCCGTTGCCTCACGTTTGCCGGCCCCTCACCCCAGCCCTCTCCCCAAAGGGGCGAGGGAGTCAGCGCGCTTCCGGTTTTACCCCCTCTCCCCCTGGGAGAGGGTGGGGGTGAGGGCCTGCGGGCGGAGTCTGCCGACGTTTATTGCGAAAACGCGCAGTGGCAGGGCGACGCCTGGACCGTGCGCATTGCCACGCCCCTGGGCGCATTCGACACGCGCCTGCATATCGCCGGCTTGCACAACGTCACCAACGCCCTGGCGGCCACCGCCTGCGCCGTGGCCGCGGGCGTGCCGCTGGCCGCCATTGCCGCCGGCCTGGCGGCGTTCGAGCCGGTCAAGGGCCGCTCGCGCGCGCTGGCCCTGCATTGCCAGGGCCGGGCCATTACCGTGGTGGACGACAGCTACAACGCCAACCCCGACTCGGTGCGCGCCGCCATAGCCGTGCTGGCCGATCTGCCCGGCCCGCATCTGCTGGTGCTGGGCGACATGGGCGAGGTGGGCAACCAGGGGCCGCAGTTCCATGCCGAGGCCGGCGCGCATGCGCACCAAAGCGGCATAGAGCAGCTGTTTGCCTTGGGCGCCTTGAGCGTCCATGCCGCCCAGGCCTGCGGGCCGGCGGCGCGGCATTTCGAGGACATGGCATCGCTGCTGGCAGCGGTGCAGGAGGCCCTGCCCGGCGTGGGCAGCGTGCTGGTGAAGGGGTCGCGCTTCATGAAGATGGAACAGGTGGTGCAGGCCATGGAGGGCGCATGCTCCTGATCCTGTCGCAATGGCTGCAAGGCCTGTCGCCGGACTTCGGCTTTCTGCGCGTGTTCCAGTACATCACCTTCCGTGCGGTGATGGCGGCGCTGACGGCGCTGCTCATCGGCCTGGCGGCCGGCCCCAAGGTGATACGCATACTCACGGCGCTGAAGATCGGCCAGCCTATCCGCGGCTACGCCATGCAGTCGCACCTGTCCAAGAGCGGCACGCCCACCATGGGCGGGGTGCTGATCCTGCTGTGCATCGCCATCTCCACGCTGCTGTGGTTCGACCTGTCCAACCGCTTTGTCTGGATCGTGCTCATCGTCACGCTGGGCTTTGGCGCCATCGGCTGGGCCGACGACTGGCGCAAGGTGGTGAACAAGGATCCCGAGGGCATGCGCTCGCGCGAGAAATACCTCTGGCAATCGGTGATCGGCCTGGCCGCAGCGCTGTACCTGGTGTTCTGCATCTCCGAGAACTCGAACGCACGCGTGTTCGAGCTGTTTGTCGCCTGGATCAAGTCGGGCTTTACGCTCGATCTGCCGCCGCAGGCCGGCCTGCTGGTGCCCTTCTTCAAGGAGGTCAGCTACCCGCTGGGCGTGCTGGGCTTCGTGATCCTGACCTACCTGGTGATCGTGGGCGCGAGCAACGCCGTGAACCTGACCGATGGCCTGGACGGCCTGGCCATCATGCCGGTGATCATGGTGGGCGCGTCGCTGGGCATCTTTGCCTATGTGACGGGCAATGCCGGCTTTGCCAAGTACCTGCTGTTTCCCTACATCGCCGGCTCGGGCGAACTGCTGATCTTCTGCGCCGCCATGGCCGGTGCCGGCCTGGCCTTTCTGTGGTTCAACGCCCATCCGGCCCAGGTGTTCATGGGCGACGTGGGCGCGCTGGCGCTGGGTGGCGCCCTGGGCACCATCGCCGTCATCGTGCGCCAGGAGATCGTGCTGGCCATCATGGGCGGCATTTTCGTCGTCGAGGCGCTGTCGGTGATGCTGCAGGTGAGCTGGTTCAAGTTCACCAAGCGCCGCTACGGCGAGGGCCGGCGCCTGCTGAAGATGGCGCCGCTGCACCACCATTTCGAAAAGAGCGGCTGGAAGGAGACGCAGGTCGTCGTGCGCTTCTGGATCATCACCATGCTGCTGTGCCTGATGGGCCTGTCCACGCTGAAACTGCGATGAACCCAGAGCACCACGATCCCCTGCTGCCGGCCGAGGCCTCCATGCCCGAAGCCGCGCCAGGCGCCGCGCCGGTTGCTGCACCGGCCCCGGCGGCCGCGCCCGCTCTCGACTGGCAGGCGCCGGCCGTTTCTGCCGCCGAGCAGGCCCGGGAGTTCGTCGCGCGCATCTTTGCCGACGTGGGCGCCGCCGACGAACCCGAGGCCGCCGCGCCCGTGGCCGAGACCGAGCCCGCCGCGGCTGCAGAACTACCCGCCGCCGCACCCACCACCCGCCCCGGCGAGGGCCTGGCGCCGCTGGCCGACCAGCGCGTGCTGGTGCTGGGCCTGGGCGCCTCCGGCCTGGCCATGGCGCGCTGGTGTGTGCGCTGCGGTGCCCAGGTCATCGTGGCCGACACGCGCGAAGCCCCGCCGCAGCTCGCCCTGCTGCAGGCCGAGCTGCCCCAGGTGGAGTTCATCGCCGGGCCCTTGGCCGCTAGCCTGGTCGAGGGCCGCGCGTTGCATGCCGTGTACCGCTCGCCGGGCCTGAGTCCGGCTGATATTGCTCCCGTTACAGTAGCTTCTGGCGCTTGCCAGATAAGCGTTGGAGGCGAATTAGACCTGTATGCCATGGCGCTGCGCGAACTGCGCGCCAGCCATGGCTATGCGCCGGCCGTGCTCGCCGTCACCGGCACCAACGGCAAGACGACGGTGACATCGCTGACCACCCTGCTGGTGCAGCAGGCGGGCAAGAGCGTGGCCGTGGCCGGCAATATCGGCCCGACGCTGCTCGACACCCTGGGCCAGCGCCTGGACGCGGCCGATCTGCCTGAGGTCTGGGTGCTGGAGCTGTCGAGCTTTCAACTGGATGGCGTGCAGGGTTTCGAGCCCACGGCCGCCGCCGTGCTCAACATCAGCCAGGACCACCTGGACTGGCATGGCAGCCTGCAGGCCTACGCCGCGGCCAAGGCGCGCATCTTTGGCAACAGCGCGCTGATGGTGCTCAACCGCGAGGACGCCGCCGTCATGGCCATGCTGCCGCCGCCGGTGCGCGTCAAGCTGCAAAAGCCCCAGCCGCGCGCCCATGTGACCTTTGGCGCCGACATGCCGCAGCGCCCCGGCGACTTCGGCATCGAGGTGGTCAGCGGCATGGCCTGGCTGGTGCGCGCGCATGAGGCTGACGAGACCGCCAGGCGCGGCCGCAATGCCCAGGAGGCCGAGCTCTACGTCCAGCGCCTGATGCCCGCCGACGCCCTGCGCATACGCGGCCGCCACAACGCCTGCAACGCCCTGGCCGCGCTGGCCCTGGCCCAGGCCGCAGGCTGCCCGCTGGCGCCCATGCTCTACGCCCTGCGCGAATACCGCGGCGAGCCGCACCGCGTCGAGCCTGTCGGCATGCTGCGCGAGGTGGAGTACTTCGACGACAGCAAGGGCACCAACGTCGGCGCCACCGTGGCCGCCCTCACCGGCCTGGGCGCGGACAGGCGCCTGGTGGTCATCCTGGGCGGCGACGGCAAGGGCCAGGACTTCTCGCCGCTGGCCGCGCCGATTGCGCGCTATGCGCGTGCGGTGCTGCTGATAGGGCGTGACGCGCCGCAGATCCGCGCCGCTTTGGCTGGCAGCGGTGTGCCGCTGCTGGATGCCGCCACCCTGCCCGAGGCCGTGCAATTGGCCAGCCAGCGCGCCCATGCGGGCGACGCCGTGCTGCTGTCGCCGGCCTGCGCCAGCCTGGACATGTTCGACAACTACGCCCACCGCGCGCGCGTGTTCGTGGATGCGGTGCACGCCCTGGCCGAAGATGCGGGCCAGAGCCTGGATGGAGGTCTGGCATGAGCGCCACCGCACGTCCCAATGCCGGCCCCGGCCTGTGGCAGCGCCTGCGCGCGCTGGCGGGTGCGCGCCCGCCAGAGTCCGCCGACGTGCTGCCGGTGCGCGTGGGCGGCACCGAATACCGCCGCACCACGGCCACGCCGGCGCATGTGCTGGGTTTTGACCAGGCGCTGTGCTGGGTGGTGGTGCTGCTGCTGGCCTTCAGCGTGGTGATGGTGTATTCGGCCTCGATTGCCATGCCGGACAACCCACGCTTTGGCAACATCGCGCCCCACCATTTCGTGCTGCGCCATGCGATCGCCATCGGTGTGGGCTTTGTCGGCGCGCTGCTGGCCTTCCAGGTGTCCATGAACACCTGGGAGCGCATGGCGCCCTGGCTCTTCGTAGTCTCCATCCTGCTGCTGATCGCGGTGCTGATCCCGCATGTGGGCGTGGTGGTCAATGGCGCGCGGCGCTGGCTGTCCCTGGGCATCATGAACTTCCAGCCGTCGGAGCTCGCCAAGTTCGCCGTGCTGATCTACGCCGCCGACTACATGGTGCGCAAGATGGAGGTCAAGGAGCGGTTCTTTCGCGCCGTGCTGCCCATGGTCGTGGCCGTGGGCGTGGTGGGCGCGCTGCTGCTGGCCGAGCCCGACATGGGCGCCTTCATGGTGATCGCCGTGATCGCCATGGGCATTTTGTTTCTGGGCGGGGTGAACGCGCGCATGTTCTTCCTGATCGCCGCCGTGCTGGTGGCGGCGTTTGCCATGATGGTCATGACCAGCCCCTGGCGGCGCGAGCGCATCTTTGCCTACCTGGATCCATTCAGCGAGGCGCATGCGCTGGGCAAGGGCTACCAGCTGTCACATTCGCTGATCGCCATCGGGCGCGGCGAGATCTTCGGCGTGGGCCTGGGGGGCAGCGTGGAAAAGCTGCACTGGCTGCCCGAGGCGCACACCGACTTCCTGCTGGCGGTGATCGGCGAGGAGTTCGGCCTGGTGGGCGTGCTGGTGCTCATCCTGCTGTTCCTGTGGCTCACGCGCCGCATCATGCAGATCGGCCGCCAGGCCATCGCGCTGGACCGCGTGTTCTCGGGCCTGGTGGCCCAGGGCGTGGGCGTGTGGATGGGCTTTCAGGCCTTCATCAACATGGGCGTGAACCTGGGCGCGCTGCCCACCAAGGGGCTGACGCTGCCTTTGATGAGCTTTGGCGGATCGGCCATTCTGATGAACCTGGTGGCCATTGCCGTTGTTTTGCGTGTTGACTATGAGAACAAACTCTTGATGCGAGGTGGCAGGGTATGAGCAGCCCCAAGACCGCCCTCATCATGGCCGGCGGCACCGGCGGCCATATCTTCCCCGGCCTGGCCGTGGCCGAGGAGCTCAAGGCACGGGGCTGGCGCGTGCACTGGCTGGGTACGCCCGGCAGCATGGAATCGCGCATCGTGCCGCAGCATGGCCTGCCGCTGGAGACCATCGACTTTTCCGGCGTGCGCGGCAAGGGCGTGATCACGCTGGCACTGCTGCCGCTGAATTTGCTGCGCGCCTTCTGGCAGGCGCTGGCCGTGGTGCGGCGCGTGCGGCCCGATGTCGTCATCGGCATGGGCGGCTATGTCACCTTCCCCGGCGGCGTGATGGCCGTGGCGGCGGGCAAACCGCTGCTGCTGCACGAGCAGAACTCGGTGGCCGGCATGGCCAACCGGGTGCTGGCCAGCATGGCGGATCGCATCTTCACGGCCTTCCCCGGCGTGTTCAAAAAAGGCCACTGGGTGGGCAACCCGCTGCGCGCGGCCTTCACGCGGCAGGCCGGCCCGGCCGAGCGCTTTGCCGGCCGCACCGGGCCACTCAAACTGCTGGTGGTGGGCGGCAGCCTGGGCGCGCGCGCGCTCAACGACATCGTGCCCCAGGCGCTGGCGCTGCTGCCCGAGGCGCAGCGCCCCCAGGTCATACACCAGAGCGGCCAAGGTGTGAATGGAGGGCAGATCGAGCAGCTGCGCGCCAATTACCAGGCCGCCGGCGTGCAGGCCGAGCTGACGCCCTTCATCGACGACACGGCCGCGGCGTTCGCCGAGGCCGACGTCATCGTCTGCCGCGCCGGCGCCAGCACCGTCACCGAGATCGCGGCCGTGGGCGCGGCCGCGGTGTTCGTGCCGTTTCCGCATGCGGTGGACGACCACCAGAGCACGAACGCCCGCTTTCTCGTCGATGCGGGCGGCGGCTGGCTGGTGCAGCAGGCCGACCTGACGCCGCGCGGCTTGGCCGATATGCTATTAAATATGGAGCGTTCCGCGCTTTTGGAGCGGGCGCTGAAGGCAAAAAACATGCAAAAAACCCAGGCCACCCGCGAGGTGGTGTCCGCCTGCGAGGAGTTGGCATGAAACACGCCATTCACCACATCCACTTCGTCGGCATCGGCGGCTCGGGCATGTGCGGCATCGCCGAGGTGCTGCACAACCTGGGCTACAAGGTGTCGGGCTCGGATCTGGCCGACAGCGCCACGCTGGCGCGCCTGCGCACGCTGGGCGTGGCCACCCATGTGGGCCACGCGGCCGCGCATATCGCGGGCGCGGACGCCGTGGTTACCTCCACGGCGGTGCAGCAGGACAACCCCGAGGTGCTGGCCGCGCGCGAGCGCAAGATCCCCATCGTGCCGCGCGCCGTGATGCTGGCCGAGCTGATGCGCCTGCGCCGCGGCATCGCCATTGCCGGCGCCCATGGCAAGACCACCACCACCAGCCTGGTGGCCAGCGTGCTGGCCGAGGGCGGGCTCGACCCCACCTTCGTCATCGGCGGGCGCCTGAACAGCGCCGGCACGAATGCCAAGCTGGGCGGGGGCGAGTACATCGTGGTCGAGGCGGATGAATCCGACGCCTCGTTCCTGAACCTGCTGCCGGTGATGGCGGTCGTCACCAACATCGATGCCGACCATATGGAGACCTATGGCCATGACTTTGGCCGGCTCAAGCAGGCCTTCGTGGACTTTCTTCACCGCATGCCGTTCTACGGCACGGCCATCCTGTGCGTGGACAACCCGGCCATACGCGACATCCTGCCGCGCGTGACCTGCCCGGTGACCAGCTACGGCCTGGCCGAGGATGCCGAGGTGCGCGCCGTCGACGTGCGCGCCGTGGGCACGCAGATGCACTTCACCGTGCTGCGGCGCAACGGCGTCACGCTGCCCGACCTGCAGGTAGAGCTGAACCTGCCCGGCGAGCACAACGTGCTCAACGCCCTGGCGACGATCGCCGTGGCCACCGAACTCAACGTGCCCGACGAGGCCGTGCTGCGCGCCCTGGCCGGCTTCACCGGCGTGGGCCGGCGCTTTCAAAGCCATGGCGAGCAGCGCACCCAGGACGGCGGGCGCTTCACCCTCATCGAGGACTATGGCCACCATCCCGTGGAGATGGCCGCCACCATGGCCGCCGCGCGCGGCGCCTACCCGGGCCGGCGCCTGGTGCTGGCCTTCCAGCCGCACCGCTACAGCCGCACGCGCGACTGCTTCGAGGACTTCGTCAAGGTGCTGGGTGGCGCCGACGCCGTGCTGCTGACCGAGGTCTATGCCGCCGGCGAGGCGCCCATCGTCGCCGCCGACGGCCGCGCCCTGGCGCGCGCGCTGCGCGTGGCCGGCAGCGTGGAGCCGGTGTTCATCGACGACATCGCCGATCTGCCCCAGCGCATCGCCAGCGCCGCCAGGGATGGCGACGTGGTGCTGTGCATGGGCGCGGGCTCGATCGGCGGCGTACCCGCGAAGATCGTTGAATTACTACAAAAAAGCGAGCTGTCAGCGCAGGAAGGACGGGCGCAATGAGCCAAAAAGACTTGGAGATCAACCCGCCCGCGCTGGGCAAGGTCGCGGTGCTCATGGGCGGCACCTCGGCCGAGCGCGAGGTCTCGCTGATGTCCGGTGGTGGCGTGCTGCAGGCGCTGCGCGCGCGCGGCGTCGATGCCCATGCCTTCGATCCGGCGCATGCCGACCTGTCCGAGCTGAAAACCCACGGCTACAACCGCTGCTTCATCGCCCTGCATGGCCGCCACGGCGAGGACGGCACGGTGCAGGGCGCGCTGGAGCTCCTGGGCATCCCCTACACCGGCCCCGGCGTCATGGCCTCGGCCATTGCCATGGACAAGATCATGACCAAGCGCATCTGGCGCTTCGAGGGTCTGCCCACGCCCGACTGGCGCCTGGTGGCCAGCAGTGCCGAGACGGCACAGGCCTTTGCCGAGCTGGGTGCGCCCATGATCGTCAAGCCCTCGCGCGAGGGCTCGACCATTGGCCTGACCAAGGTCACGTCCCTCGGCCAGTGCGAGCAGGCCTATCTGCTGGCCGCCCAGCATGACCCCGAGGTGCTGTGCGAGCAGTTCATAGACGGCGACGAAACCACCTGCCCGGTGCTGGGCCAGGGCGACGCCGCGCGCGCGCTGCCGGTGATCCGCATCGTGGCCCCCGATGGCAACTACGACTACCAGAACAAGTACTTCACCGACGTCACGCAATACCACTGCCCCAGCGGATTGAGCGAGGCCGAGGAGCGCGAGATCCAGCGCATCGTGGTGCAGGCCTACCGCACTCTGGGTTGCCGTGGCTGGGCGCGCGCCGACATCATGATCCGCAAGGGCGACCGCAAGCCCTTCCTGCTGGAGATCAACACCTCGCCCGGCATGACCGGCCATTCGCTGGTGCCCATGTCGGCCAAGGCCAGCGGCATCAGCTATCCCGACCTGTGCCTGCGCATTCTGGCCAGCGCCTCGCTGGATGCGCTGCAGGGCCGTGCTGGCGCGCCGGGAGCCCAGGAGCACGCATGAACGCCACGCTGCCCGTACCGCTGGACGTCAAGCTCATGAACATGACCGCCACGGTCATGTTCCTGGGCTGCGCCGCCGGCGTGCTGGCGGCGGGCGGGGCCTGGCTGCTGCGCCAGCCAGCGTTTTCCATAGCGCATATCGCCGTCGAGGGCGATGTGGCGCACACCAGCGCCATGAGCCTGCGCGCCAACGTGGCGCCGCAACTCAAGGGCAACTTCTTCACCGTCGATCTGGAGGCTGCGCGCCGCGCCTTCGAGCAGGTGCCCTGGGTGCAAAGCGCCCAGGTGCGGCGCGAATTCCCCAGCGGCCTGCGCGTGCATCTGCAGGAGCATGACGTGGCCGCCTACTGGGGCGCCGAGGGCAGCGCCACGCTGGTCAACAGCCAGGGCCAGGTCTTCGAGGCCGATGCCGACGAGGTGGAAGAGGACGGCCTGCCGCGCCTGCTGGCAGCGACGCCCGAGCGCGCGGCCGAAATGCTGGACATGGCGCGGCGCCTGGCGCCGCTGCTGGCGCCGCTGGGAGCCGGCCTGGAGACGCTGGAGCTCACCGGCAACAGCGGCTGGCGCGTGCTGCTGGCCAGCGGCGCTGTGCTGCAGCTGGGCGGCGGCAAGCCCGATGAGGTGCTGGAGCGCGTGCGTCGCCTGGCCGGCACGCTGGCCGGCGTGGCGCAGCAGCAGGGGCGCGGTGTGGAGGCTCTGGAATACGCCGACCTGCGCCACGACGGTGGTTACGCGCTGCGCCTGCGCGGCGTGACCACGGTGGCCAACGAGGCGCAGCGTGTTGCCGCGCAGCGCGCGGCCGAGCGTGCGGCGGCAGCGGCGGCGCGTGCCGCGCAAGCGGCGCAGCGGGCAGAGGCCAAGGCGCGTGCGGCGGCAAAGAACAACTGAGGGCAGGACGAAAGAACTATGGCAAGAGAGTACAAAGACGTGGTCGTGGGGCTGGACATCGGCACCGCCAAGGTCATGGCCGTGGTGGCCGAGGTGTTGCCCGGTGGCGAGCTCAAGCTCGCCGGTCTGGGTGTGGCGCCTTCCAATGGCTTGAAGCGCGGTGTGGTGGTGAACATCGACGCCACGGTGCAGAGCATCCAGCAGGCGCTGAAGGAGGCCGAGCTGATGGCCGACTGCAAGATCCAGCGCGTCTACACCGGCATCACCGGCAGCCATATCCGCGGGCTCAACTCCAGCGGCATGGTGGCGGTGAAGGACAAGGAGGTCACGCCGGCCGACGTGGCGCGCGTGGTCGAGACGGCCAAGGCCATCAACATCTCCAGCGACCAGCGCCTGCTGCTGGTCGAGCCGCAGGAGTTCATCATCGACGGCCAGGACGTGCGCGAGCCCATCGGCATGAGCGGCATGCGCCTGGAGGCCAAGATCCACATCGTCACCGGCGCGCAGAGCGCGGCAGAGAACATCATCAAATGCGTGCGCCGCTGCGGCCTGGAGGTCGAGCAGCTGATGCTCAACCCCCTGGCCAGCAGCCAGGCCGTGCTGACCGATGATGAACGCGAGCTGGGCGTGGCCGTGGTCGATATCGGCGCCGGCACCACCGACGTGGCCATCTTCACCGGCGGCGCCATTCGCCACACGGCCGTGCTGCCGATTGCTGGCGACCTGATCACCAGCGACATCGCCATGGCGCTGCGCACACCGACCAAGGACGCCGAGGACATCAAGGTGGAGAGCGGCTTTGCCAAGCAGCTGCTGGCCGACCCCGAGGCCCAGGTGGAGGTGCCGGGCCTGGGCGACCGCAGCCCGCGCATGCTCAGCAAGCAGGCGCTGGCCGGCGTCATCGAGCCGCGCGTGGAGGAGATTTTCTCGCTGGTGCAGCAGGTGATACGCGAGTCGGGCTACGAGGAAGTGCTGTCGTCGGGCATCGTGCTCACCGGCGGCAGCTGCGTCATGCCCGGCATGGTGGAGCTGGGCGAGGACATCTTTTTGAAGCCCGTGCGCCGTGGCCTGCCGAAGTATTCCAGCTCGCTGGCCGACATGATTGCCCAGCCGCGCGCGGCCACCGTCATGGGCCTGTTGGAAGAAGCGCGCCTGGCGCGCCTGCGCGGCTTCAAGGTGGCGGCCAAGAGCGGCTCGGTGAAGACGGCGTTTGGCCGCTTCAAGGACTTCATCGTGGGGAACTTCTGACATGACGGCCGCATTGCTCTGGCTGGCCCGCGCCGGGCCGCCGCGTCGAAAGCGGGGCCGATGGCGAAGTACGGCCCCGCCCCCTGACGGCATCACGCGTCACAACAACAAGTATTGATTTTTGGCAATTGCACATCACAACGTAGTTACAGGAGCAGCATCATGACCATCGAAATGATCGAGTCCGAAGAGTTCAACCAGGGCACCCAGATCAAGGTGATCGGTGTCGGCGGCGGCGGCGGCAACGCCGTGCAGCACATGATCTCGCGCAGCGTGCAGGGCGTGGAGTTCATCAGCGCCAACACGGATGCACAGGCGCTGACGCGCAGCACCGCGCACCGCACCATCCAGCTGGGCACCAACGGCCTGGGCGCGGGCAGCAAGCCCGAGAAGGCACGCGAGGCCGCCGAGGCCGCCGAGGAAGATATCCGCCAGGCGATTGCCGGCGCGCACATGCTGTTCATCACCGCCGGCATGGGCGGCGGCACCGGCACGGGCGCGGCGCCGGTGATCGCCAAGGTGGCCAAGGAGATGGGCATTCTCACCGTCGGCGTGGTCACCAAGCCCTTCGACTGGGAGGGTGGCCGCCGCATGAAGAATGCCGACGAAGGCCTGGCCGAACTGGAGGCGAACGTCGATTCGCTGATCGTGGTGCTGAACGAAAAGCTGCTCGACGTGCTGGGCGACGACATCACCCAGGACGAGGCCTTTGCCCACGCCAACGATGTGCTGAAGAACGCCGTCGGCGGCATCGCCGAAATCATCAACGAGTACGGCCAGGTCAACGTGGACTTTGAAGACGTGCGCACCGTGATGGGTGAGCCCGGCAAGGCCATGATGGGCACGGCCACCGCCAACGGCCCGGATCGCGCCCGCATCGCCGCCGAGCAGGCCGTGGCCTGCCCGCTGCTGGAGGGCATAGACCTGTCTGGCGCCAAGGGCGTGCTGGTGCTGGTGACGGCCAGCAAGGGCAGCCTGAAGCTGTCCGAATCGCGCCTGGCGATGAACACCATCAACGCCTACGCCTCGCCCGATGCGCATGTCATCTTCGGCGCCGCCTACGACGACAGCCTGGGCGACGAGATCCGCGTCACCGTGGTCGCCACCGGCCTGTCGCGCGCCAACGCGCGCCGCCAGACCATGCAGGTGGTGCAGGGCAGCCTGCGCACCGGCACCGACAACGTGGCCTACCAGATGCCCATGGCCGGCGCCGCCCTGGGCGTGCCCGGCGGCGTGCTCGGCGGCGCAGCGGCCCAGGCCGAATACGGCAACATGCAGGTGCCCAGCGTCTGGCGCACCAACCGTACGGCCGCCACGGCGCGCGTGGATGCGCTGTCCTCGGGCGGCATGGACGAGCTGGAGATCCCGGCTTTCCTGCGCAAGCAGGCGGATTGACCGCAAGACGCACCTGCGTCTAAGACTCAAAAAAAACCGGTGCATAGCACCGGTTTTTTTGTTGGGCAGTAGCTTCGAAGCTCAGACCTTGGGCTGGGGTGTAAAGGCTTTCAACAACTCCCGGCTGATGATGAGCTTTTGCACTTCCGTCGCGCCTTCGTAGATCCGCAGTGAGCGTATGTCTCTGTACAGCCGCTCCAGCGGGTTGCCTACTGTCACGCCCTTGCCACCGAACATTTGCAGTGCGCGGTCTATCACCTGTTGAGCAGATTCAGTGGCCGCCATCTTGGCCATTGCCGTCTCTGCGGTGGCGGGACGCTTTTGCACATCCCGCACCCAGGCTGCTCGGTAGGTGAGTAAAGCGCTTTGGTCTATGGCGGTGGCCATGTCTCCGAACGCCGCCTGGGTGAGTTGGAAGTCGGCTAGCGTCTGGCCAAACATCTTGCGCTGCGTGGCGTGTTGCAAGCCCTCCTGCAAGGCCTGGCGTGCAAAACCAATAGCTGCGGCTGCGACCGAGGATCGGAAAATATCCAGCGATCGCATGGCCAGCTTGAATCCCTGGTTTGGGACACCCAGCATGCAACTCTGTGGAACTCTGCAGTTCTCGAATAGAAGCGTGGCCAGCGGATGGGGTGACATGACGTTGATCGTTTCTTCTACCTTAAGTCCCGGTGTGTCAGCCTCTACTATGAAGGCAGAAATGCCGCGTGAACCTGCATTGGCATCGGTGCGCGCAAACACGCAGTAAAAATCCGCAAGCCCCCCGTTGGAAATCCAGGTCTTGCGGCCATTTAGGACATAGTTGTCGCCATTGGCCTCGGCCTTGCACGACAGTGCCGCCACGTCCGATCCGGCGTCGGGTTCAGACAACGCGAAGGCGCCGATTTTCGCGCCCTTGGCAACTGCGGGTAGGTAGGCTGCCTTTTGCCCGTCATTGCCAGCCAGGGAGATGGATCCACTGCCCAGCCCTTGCATGGCGAACGCGAAGTCCGCCAGGGCATGGTGACGCGCCAGGGTTTCCCGGATGATGCACAGGCTGCGGGAGTCTAGTTCGGCAGCCTGGCCGCCAAATTGACCTTTGTCGCCCGCAATGACGCTGTACCGCAGCCAGCCACCTTGTCCGAGTGCCGAGACCAAATCACGGCATGCAGTGTGCAGATTGGCTTCGTCAATGTGCTGCAAGTGTTGCTGGCACCAGGTGTCCAGCTCCACGGCGAGTTGGCGGTGACTATCGTCGAAAAATGGCCACTCCAGCCAGGTTGGGCTGTGGGGGTGTTGAGTGCTCATCGACTCATTCCTTGTTGGCAAATTGTTTGAGCAGTGGCGTCCAACTGCTTAGGGTGTCTTTCAAGAAGACTCCAAAGGTCGAGGCTTCCTTGAAGTCGGGCTTCAGGCCGAACTGGTCGGCACAGCTTTGAAATTCAGCCGTCTGGCTCGCCTTGTGAAACGCGTCTTGCAATTTCTTGACGATGGCGGCATCCATCTTCGCCGGGCCAGCGATACCCAGGATGCTGGGAGCAACAAGGTCGTAACCCAATTCCTTGAGGGTCGGCGCATCAAAGCCCTTAATGCGTTCGTCGGTAAACACAGACAGCAGGCGCAGGCGCCCGTCGCGCACATATGGCACCCATTCAGCGGTCTGTGCCATGAAATCGACGTCGCCGCGTATGAGCGCGGTAATCGCTTCCGGGCCGCTCTTATACGGTGCATGCACCCATTGCGCAGCGATCTTTTGCGCGAGCCGCTCTGCTGTCAGATGTTGCGGTGTTCCTATACCTGCCGTGCTGTAGGTCAGTTGCTTCTTGGTACTTTGGGACGCGCCGATCAGGTCGGCCATAGTTTTATATGGTGAATCTGCGCGAACCAAGACACCCACCTGATATTGGGCGACCATGGCGATGGGAGTGAGGTCTTTCGTGACGTCGTACTTGATATTCGGCGAAAGCACCTGGTTGAGTACGGCGCCCGTGGATAGTGATGCGATGCTGTAGCCGTCTGGTCGCTGTCGAATGATGAAGCTGATCGACAGGGAGGAGCCAGCTCCTGGTTTGTTATCAACCACCACAGGCTGGCCCAACTGCTTGCCAACGTCCAGCGCTAACGCCCGATTGCAGACGTCTGTGCTGCCACCGGCACCGTAGCCTACGACGAGCGTGATGGGGCTCTTGGGGTAATCCTCGGCCGCGAAAGCCGGCACGGCCAAGGCAGAGATGCACGCCAGGGTGGCTGTGTGTTTGAGTTTAGAAGGCTGCATGGATGTTTGTCTCCTGTGTTCAGGGAGGAACGGGTGCATCAAGCGCTGCCGGTGCCAGCCGGCAGGTTGCGAAGGGTCAGTTTTTTTTCACCAACGGACAGGCAGATTCACTCAATGGAATGAAGGCCTTGTCGGCAGGTACCGAGCCCAGAACCTTGTAGTAATCCCATGCATACTTGGACTCCGCTGGAGACTTGACCTGGAAGAGATACATGTCATGCACCATCATTCCATCGGAGCGGAGTTTTCCGTTCTTGACGAAAACGTCATTGATCGGCATTTCATGCATCTTGGCCATCACCGCGTTGGAGTCAGTGGAGCCGGCAGCCTCCATGGCTTTGAGGTAATGCTTGACCGAGGAATACACCCCCATCTGGCTCATGTTGGGCATGGCGTTCATCTTGGAAAAGAATTTCTTGGCAAACGCCCTGGTCTCATCGTTCATGTCCCAGTAGAACGCCTCTGACAGCAGCATGCCTTGCGCGGTCTTGAGGCCCAGCGAGTGCACATCGGTGATGTACATCAGCAGGCTGGCCAGTTTTTGTTTGCCATCGGGTTTGATGCCGAACTCGCGCGCTGCCTTGATGGAGTTCACCAGATCATTGCCGAAATTGGCCAAACCAATGACGTCGGCTTTAGTGGACTGCGCCTGCACTACGGCTGAGGAAAAATCGGATGCGTTCAGCGGGTGTTTGGCCTCGCCTATGACCTTGCCGCCGACGGTGGCGATGGCCTGGGTCGTGGCCTTGACCACATCCTGGCCGCCAGAGTAATCGGCGGCAATAAAGAACCAGTTCTTGCCAAAACGCTCGGCCGCCGCCTTGCCAACGGTGTTCGCCAGCGCATAGGAGTTGTAGGCCCAATGCGCGACAGTGGGTGCGCACATGTCACCCGTGATGCGGTCGCTGGCTGGGCCGCTCATCACCAGCACCTTGTTCTTTTCCTTGGCTACGGTCAGCACCGCCAGTGCCGCGGCAGAGCCGCTCGCCTCGTGGATGGCATCGATGCCGTTGTCATACCACTCCCTGGCTTTCGATGCGGCGGAGTCGGCCTTGCTTTGGTGATCGAAGTTCAGTAGCTCAATGGGGCGCCCGAGCACCTTGCCACCATGTTCTTCGATCGCCATCTGGGCACCGGTGATGCTGCCCTTGCCCGTCGCGGCGGAGTAGACGCTGGACTGATCGACGATCAGGCCGATGCGCACGGGTTGATTGCCTTGGGCCTGTACGGCCGTGCACAGCAGTGTTGCAATGGCCAGTGCGCAATGGTGTTTGATAAACATGATGTCGTCTCCTTTGGTGGGTTGTAATGAATGGCTGTCGCGAGAGGATTGGGTGCGCTTTCGGGCCTCACAGCCTGGTGGTGCTGATGGTCAGGCCACCGTCGATATGCAAGGTCTGTCCGGTCATATATCCACTGAGTGGATGCAGCAAAAAACCGATGGCATGGGCGATTTCTTCCGGCTCCGATACACGTTGCAGCGGCACTGCAGCCAGCAGGGCACGGGTTTGCTCAGCGTCTGGAGGGCTGGCTTGTTTGAACAGCTCCGTAGCTACTGGTCCGGGGGCGATCACGTTGACCGTGATGTTGTGCGGCGCCAGCTCTAGTGCCCAGGTGCGGCTCATGCCAATCAGGGCTGCCTTGGTTGCGCTATATGCCGTGCGATTTGGTTTGCCCAATGCGGCACGTGAAGAGATATTCACCACCCGGCCGATGCCCGCCTGCTGCATGCCGGGCATCAAGGCCTGCAGGCAGACCAGTGCTGCATTCACGTTCAAGGTCATGGCCTGGTTCATGTCGGCTATGCGTGTGTCGGCGATGCTCGTGGTGTGGGCAATGGCAGCGTTGTTGACCAGCCCATAGAAAGCTCCCTCCCGGGCCAGGCTTTCGACTATCCGACGTGCGGACTCCAGATCCGCCAGATCGCACTGCACAAAGCACTCGCCTGACTGGGCATCACTAGGTGCGTGGCGTGCCAAGCCTACGACCTGGTAGCCCGCATGGGCAAGATAGCGCATGGCGGCTCGGCCAATGCCACGGCTGGCGCCCGTGATGAGAATGCGCTGGTTGGCGTTGGTGGTCGTCATGCCATGCCTTTCAGCTAATCCGGGGCGCCAATAGGTCTGCACACTGAAGGCACAGAGCTACCGGGCATGACACAGGGTGTTGGCAAAGGATCCAACTCGGCTTCACTTTGAAGCCTCCTGTGCAAGCAGTGTCTGTGCGAGATCCCGCAACTCATTGCGTTTCACCTTCATGCCGTTGGGTCCCATGGTGTAGGGAAAGCTCTCTACGGTGAGGATGCGAATCGGCACCTTGTAGCGCGCTATCTGTTGCTGCAGTTGGGTCTTGATGGCGTCTTCGTCAATGGCACTGCCCGTATCAAGAACGACAAACGCTACCGGCCGTGAACTGCCTGCCGCATTTACTGCAACCACTTGGCAGGCATTGGCACCACTGGCGCTGAGCACGGCCTCTTCAATCTCCGCAGGGTCAACCAAAAAACCCCCGATGCGCAGCACATCGCCCAGGCGCGAGACATGGGTGAATCCGCCATCGCCATTGACATAACCCAGATCGCCAGAGCGCAGAAAACCGTCGTCAGTGAATGCCTTGGCTGTGGCCTCGGCGTTGCCCAGGTAGCCCTGCATCATGTAGGGTCCGCGAAATTCCAGCTCCCCCGGCTCCATAGGGGCAGCCAGCTCACCTGTCTCAACCAGGCGGGCGCGCACCTGGGCTGTGGCTGTGACGGGAATACCGCCAGCCTGGGCACGGCGTTCCAGGGGGGCGGCCGGATCCTGGTGGGCGAACAGCGCCAGGATTTCGCTCATACCAAAGCAACCCACCATGGGTATGCCCAGGCGCTGAGCTTGTGCGGGCAGCTCATCGAGACCAGGCACGAAGTTGGCATGGCCAAAAAATCGCAGAGCTTTGGGCCGCCAGCCTGCGGTCAGAGGGGCGATCATTTTGTCCACCATGTCGTTGGTACCGAACATGTGTGTGATGGCGAGTTGCTGCAGGGTGACCGCTGCCTGCGCGGGCTGGAAGACTTCATGCAGCACCAGCGTGGCACCGGCTGCCAGCGTCATCATCGCCGCGGTGTAGCCAAAGGCACCGCATATGGGCAACGCCAGCAAGGTGCTGCAACTGGCATCGGCCCCGAAGGCAGGCGCTGCATCCTGCGCATGCAGGGCGACATTGGACTGGCTGTGAACAATCAGCTTGGGCATGCTGGTTGTCCCGGACGATGACAGGATGATGCAGGGCCTTTGTGCAAGAGTTGCCGAATCGTCCGCTACCGTAGCAACGGGTGTTGTCTCCAAGGATGTCCAAGCGGCCCACATGGGCGTGCAGTGCGTGACACTGGGAATCTGCTCGGCCAATGCCGGCCAACCAGGAGCATTAACAGCCGCCGTGTTCACCGTCGCATCAACCAACCAGCGCAACGAGCCAGCATGTTGTTGCCACACCTGCGCCAGGCTGTTACCAGCCAAAAAGGCAGCGTTGTGCGCAGCTTGTGCATCATTGACTGGTGCGTGCGCGTTCACGATGTCGCGGTCAAACGCCAAGGCTTTGCATTGGGAGCGGTCTATGAAGCTGACAAGCTCCTTCACTCCGAGTTTGAGATTCAGGCTGAGGCTGGCCACGCCCAGTGAGGCGCAGGCCAGGTGCAGGATCAGCCAACGTGGTGTGTTGGGCAGCCAGATACCCAACACGTCGCCGGCTTGCAACCCTTGTTGGCGCAGGCCACTGGCCATGTGCGCCACCTGATCGCGCAACTCGTCGTAGGTAAGCGTTTGACCTTCAAAGGTCAGTGCAATCGCATCGCCGGGGGCCGAGGCCAGCATGCCGCTCAGGGTGGCGGGGTGCATAGCCATGGGGGTTGTTGCTGCGCTCTTGGTCATGGATGCCATCCTCATACCGTGGCAACCGGCGTCACTGGAGATCCCACCGCGCCGGGCAAGCGCAAGGCGGGAGCGGTAAGCATGAAACGGTAGCGCCCTTTATTTTCAAGCCATTGCGCCAGCTCGTGCAGGTACCACAACTCCCCAAACGGCATTCCCAGCTTGAATAGGCACAGCTCATGCAGAGGCAGGAAGGCGCAGGAACCGTCCATGGGGCGGCCGGGAACGGCTTCGATGCCATAGTTGTCTGCCACCAGGCAGGCGATGTGGCTGTCGATGATCCATTGCTGTAGCTCCGGGTCGCGGCCGTCGAGTACCGCGCAGACGGTCTCGGCCATGTCGGCGCGGGGCTGCCCGTTGCAGGCTATGAGCAGCTCGGAAAAGCCGGTGTACAGCGCCACGATGTCACCCTTACTGATCTCAATGCCGTCACGCTCCAGTACCTGCTTGAGCATCTTGCCGGTGACCAGGGTGTGACCATCACCAAAATGCTTGCGCAGATTGACCAATACCCCGCGGCCCTGGATGGCCTGCTCGGCCAGGCGCTCCACGCCCAGCGCCTTGGCACGTGACTGGCCATCCATACCGGGCAAGTCCTTGGGCGCCAGAATGTCGATGCCCGCCTGAAAGCCGTTGTAATAGACCAGTTCGTCGATGCCGTCGCCATTGATATCGAAATGGCTGCCGACATGCGACAGAGCATCCCATTGGGTCGAGTACTGCAGGTAAATTTGTGCGTAGTCGTCACTTACCACGTCGGTGTAGTTTGGGTTTTCTTGTGACAATGCAAAATTCATTCCGGGGCCCAGCGGGCGCATGGAGGGTTTGATGACGGGGGGATGGCGGCGCGGATTGAGGGCGTTGCCGCCGGGCAGGTTCAACGGTAGGCTCAGGCAGAAACGCTGCCCGGTCTGGATTTCTTGCGCTGCTTGCTTCACCTTTTCCGCGTCCAGGTAGTTCAGGCGGCCATATTGATCTTCCGGGCCAAAGTCTCCCCAGTTCGACTGCGGGGGACGCCGTGTCCAGCGGGGCGCTTTCCCATCGCCAACGACGGGTGGTATGTGGGGGGCGTGTACGGGCCGGTAAGTGCTCATCTCATACTCCTGCTGACGGGTGCCATGTTTTCTGAAGCTGTACTGACGCCCCGGGGACAACGGGGCTGACCAATGCACTATGGGCCGGGAGCGCTGGGATGACAAAGGTAGACGGGCAGCTTGTTCACGATATGAACTCAGGTTTTCCCGGAGCGCAAAGCCCCGCGCGCCTGGTTGCTGTCTTGCGCTTGATTGCCTGCCACCACGTCCAAGGCTTGGCCATCAATGAATTAGCGCAGCTGTCCGGTCTCAATAGAACGACAGCAAGGCGGTTGCTGATGGTGTTGACCGAGTCAGGATTTGCCGCGCGGGATGAACACAGCGGCCGCTATCGGCTAGGAGTGGAGGCCATGTTCACCGGCATGGCGGCCATGACAAAACCACCCATCTTCGAGGCGTGCCGCCCGGCGATGAAACGTATTGCTAGTCGCACCGGAGATTCGGTATTTCTCATCGTCCGCATCGGCGATTTTGCGCATTGCCTGCATGTGGAAGTAGGCGACCACCCATTGCACGCACATAGTCTGATGACGGGCCAGATCCGCCTGTTGGGGCAGGGCACGGCCAGCCTGGCGCTTGCCGCCACCCTGCGCGACAAAGAACTCGAGCAGATATACCAACGCCGCAGTCTTGACTACGAGGCGGCAGGAATCTCAGAGGAGCGCTTGCGACAGATGGTGGTGCATACGCGGAGACTGCGCCGCTCCGAGAGCGTGAACCTGCTTACGACAGGTGCGATCGGCGTTGGTGTCGCCATCTGTGTCCAAGCCAACCATGTTGCAGCCATCAGCGTGGCGAGCCATGCCTCCAAGATGACGGCCCAGCACAAAGCGGCCGTGCTCAAGCTGCTGGAAGAAGAGCTGGTGAGTCCGCAGGTGGTTTTATTCAAGTACTGAAATTCGAGCACTCAAGTCAAGCATCGACGGGAAAGCCCCAAGGTGGCAGCAAGAGTGAGGAGCGCCGACTAAAATCGCAAGGTTATGCTCCAGCAACGCACCATCAAGACCCTGACCCGTGCCGTCGGCGTGGGCCTGCATAGCGGCCAACGGGTCGAGTTGACGTTGCGCCCGGCGCAGCCGGATACGGGCATCGTGTTCCGGCGCGTCGATCTGCCCGAGCCGGTGGACATTGCCATCAACGCCCAGGCGGTGGTGGATACGCGCATGGCTTCCACCATTGGCGCGGGCGGGGCCAAGGTGCATACCGTGGAGCATTTGATGTCGGCCTGCGCCGGCCTGGGGCTGGACAACCTGTACATCGACATCACGGCCGAGGAGGTGCCCATCCTTGATGGCTCGTCGGCCTCGTTCGTGTTCCTGCTGCAAAGCGCGGGCGTGGAGCTGCAGAACGCGCCCAAGCGCTTCATCCGCGTGAAGCGCCCCGTCGAGGTGCGTGAGGGCGAGGGTGACCGCCTGAAATGGGCGCGGCTGGATCCCTACCACGGCTTCAAGCTGCGCTTCGAGATCGACTTTGCCCACCCGGCGGTCGATTCCACTGGCCAATGCGTGGAGTTCGATCTGGGTAGCGGCAACTACGCGCGCGACATTGCGCGCGCGCGCACCTTCGGCTTTACCAAGGACGTGGAGATGCTGCGCGCCAGCGGCCTGGCGCTGGGCGGCGGGCTCGATAACGCCATCGTCATGGACGACTACAAGGTGCTCAACGCCGACGGCCTGCGCTACGACGCCGAGTTTGCCCGCCACAAGATCCTGGACGCCATGGGCGACCTGTACCTGGTGGGCAAGCCGCTTTTGGCCGCCTATAGCGCCTTCCGATCGGGCCATGGCATGAACAACCAGCTGCTGCGCGCGCTGCTGGCGCAAGAGGATGCCTGGGAGATCGTGAGCTTTGACAGCGAGCGCCAGGCACCCGCGGGCTTTGCTCAGCCGGCACGCGCCTGGTAGCGGCCCGCGCATGCCCATCGTTCGCGCGCTTGTGCTGCTGTTGCTCCTCGCAGCGGCCGTGCTGTTTGCCTTTTTTGCCGCCACCGGGCAGCAGCGCTACAAGCGTTGGGGGCTGGTGATCGTCAAGTGGACCCTGGTTGCCGCCGCCGTATTTTTTGCGGTGTTGATCGTGCAGCAGCTATAGGCCTATACTTAGCGCCGCTCCGGGGTGCACGACATTGGCGTGCTGAGATGGCGGCCCGAGCCGCCAAAACCGCGAACTTGATCTGGTTAGTACCAGCGTAAGAAGAGCTGCAGTGGGATGGGGGAGTGCGCCGTAGAGCGCGCCTTCGTCCCGCAGATTGCGGAGCATTCCATCCCTACTCCTTTGAGGAATGCCCGCCATGAACGCCCCCGACAGCTTCGCCACCTTGCTCGCCCGCACGCGCGAGTCCTTTCCCGCCTCCACCAAGTCCTTCATCACCGGCAGTCGCGCCGACCTGCGCGTGCCGGTGCGCGACATTGCGCTCACCAATGGCGAGGTGGTGAGCGTGTATGACACCTCCGGCCCCTACACCGACCCTGCCGCCGTCATCGATGTGAAAAAGGGCCTGCAAAGCGTGCGCGGCGCCTGGATTGCCGAGCGCGGCGATACCGAAGGCTACGAGGGCCGCAAACCGGTGGCGCTGGACGACGGCAGCAAGAGCGAGGACGCTGCGCGCCTCAGCGCATTGCGGCTGGAGGCCGCCGCCCTGCAGCGCAAGCCCCTGCGCGCCAAGAGCGGCGCCAACGTCACGCAGATGCACTACGCGCGCAAAGGCATCATCACCCCCGAGATGGAATACGTGGCGCTGCGCGAAAACGGCAAGCGCGAATGGATGGCGCAGTACATGCAGGATGCCGCGCGCGAAAAGCGCCTGGCCGGCAACCCCATGGGCGCCATGATCCCGAAAATCATCACCCCCGAATTCGTGCGCGACGAGGTGGCGCGCGGCCGCGCCATCATCCCGGCCAACATCAACCACCCCGAGGCCGAGCCCATGGCCATAGGGCGCAACTTCCTGGTCAAGATCAACGCCAACATCGGCAACTCCGCCGTCACGTCGAGCATCGAGGAAGAGGTGGAAAAGCTGGTCTGGGCCATTCGCTGGGGCGCAGACAACGTCATGGATCTGTCCACCGGCAAGAACATCCACACCACGCGCGACTGGATCGTGCGCAACTCGCCCGTGCCGATCGGCACCGTGCCGATCTACCAGGCGCTGGAAAAGGTCGGCGGCATCGCCGAAGACCTGAGCTGGGAAATCTTCCGCGACACGCTGATCGAGCAGGCCGAGCAGGGCGTGGACTACTTCACCATCCACGCGGGAGTGCGTCTGGCCTATATCCACCTCACGGCGGCACGCCGCACCGGCATCGTCTCGCGCGGCGGCTCCATCATGGCCAAGTGGTGCATGGCGCACCACCGCGAGAGCTTCCTCTACACGCATTTCGAGGACATCTGCGACATCATGAAGGCGTATGACGTGTCGTTCAGCCTGGGCGACGGCCTGCGCCCCGGCTGCGCGTCCGACGCCAACGACGAGGCCCAGTTCGCCGAGCTGCACACGCTGGGTGAGCTGACGCAAATCGCCTGGAAGCACGACGTGCAGACCATGATCGAAGGCCCCGGCCATGTGCCCATGCACATGATCCAGGCCAACATGACCGAGCAGCTCAAGACCTGCCACGAGGCGCCGTTCTACACCCTGGGGCCGCTCACCATCGACATCGCCCCCGGTTACGACCACATCGCGTCGGCTATCGGCGCGGCCATGATCGGCTGGATGGGCACGGCCATGCTGTGCTACGTCACGCCCAAGGAGCACCTGGGCCTGCCGGATCGTGACGACGTCAAGCAGGGCATCATCGCCTACAAGATCGCCGCGCACGCCGCCGACGTCGCCAAGGGCCACCCGGGCGCCCGCGCGCGCGACGATGCACTCTCCCAGGCGCGCTTCGACTTCCGCTGGCAGGACCAGTTCAACCTGGGGCTGGATCCCGAGACGGCGCAGGAATACCACGACGAGACGCTGCCGAAAGACGCCGCCAAGGTCGCGCATTTTTGCAGCATGTGCGGCCCCAAGTTCTGCTCCATGAAGATCACGCAGGAGGTGCGCGAATTCGCCGCCGCCAAGGGCGTGGCCGAGGATGCCGCGTTGCAGGAGGGCATGGCCGCCAAGGCCGAAGAGTTCAACCGCGCGGGCGGGGAGTTCTACATCCCCATCAAGCCGGCTTGACGCAAACTCCCTCCCCTTTCGGGGGAGGGCCGGGGTGGGGGCCGGCGACGCTCGCGTCCTCATGCCGGCGCTCCCAGCCCCATCCCAACCTCGGTGCAGGCTTCGAAACGCCGCAGCCCTCAGCCCCAGAGGGGGAAGGAGCAAAAAACCAAGGTCAGCGCGGCATCAGCCCTCGGCCATCGCCTGGCCGTTGACCCGCGTCTGCCCGGCCTTGTTGTCCACCGTCAGGTTGGCCTCATACCAGGTCAGCGTGGGCCGCGCGCCGAACATGGTGGTGTATTCCTGCAGCTTGGCCTCGGTGAACCAGGCCTCGGCCGCGGCGCGGCTTTCCCACATGTAGAGGCCGCCGGCGCCATGCTCATTGCGCACATAGTCCTTGCTGATCAGGCCTATCGAGCCGAGCTTGCGAAACTTTGGGGCGGACTGCTTGGCGATCTGGATGAACTGCTCCTCCGTAGGCGCGGGCAGGGCGAAATGGCAGAGGACGATGCAGGGGGCCATGGGGTGACACTCCAAAACGGACAAGGGGAAATCATTGTAGGCAGCGCCCCCGACAGTCCCAGCCTCAGTAACTGCGCCCGCCCTTGTACATGGCGTGCTGGCGCCGCGACAGCTGCGCCACCTGGGCCACGCGCGCCATGGCCGCGCCGGCGTGGGCGTGGGTAATCGCCAGGCCCAGCGCGTCGGCCGCGTCGGTGCCGGGCAGGCCGGGCAGGCTGAGCAGGCGGCGCACCATCTCCTGCACCTGCGACTTGGCCGCGCGGCCATGGCCGACCACGGCCTTCTTCATCTGCAGCGCCGTGTACTCGGCCACGGGCAGCTTGCTCGTCACCAGGGCGGTCAGCGCCGCGCCGCGCGCCTGGCCCAGCAGCAGGGTGGACTGGGGATTCACGTTGACGAAGACGATCTCCACCGCCGACGCATCGGGCTGGTAGCGCTCGGCCACCTCGGTGATGCCGTCGAACAATATCTTCAGCCGCCCCGGCAGATCGCCCAGCGCCAGCCCCGTGGTGCGTATCGTGCCGCTGGCCACATAGGCCAGGCGCTGGCCGTCCACGTCCACCACGCCAAAGCCGGTGGTTTGCAGGCCGGGATCGATTCCGAGGATTCTCATTACTATTAAAAAAAGAGCTGCTGGCGCTTTATGGATAAGCGTTATGGGCCAAATTGAATCAAAGTTACCCGTCCTGGGCCGAATACCCGTGCAGGCCAGTGTTGGCAGTCGGCGCCCGTCACGAGCAGCCGGACAGGGTGGCGGTAGTCCGCTTTCGCCGCGGCAAGCACCTGCAGCACCGGCTCAAGGCTGTCGCCGCGCCACGCGTCGGCCACGATCAGCGTGGGCCGGCGTGGCCTGAAATATGCCAGCCGGTCTAGTAGCGCGGGGCCTTGCACGAGGTAGCCGCAATCCCAGGGCTGGTGCGGGTGCCGCCTGCGCCACCACCACAGTTCGTTCCACTTCACGGCCAGTTTGAGGCGCCAGCCCTTGAGCCGTGAAACCGCGGACAGCGCGGCCAGTTGATCGTCTTGGTCTAGATGCCGCGCAAAGGCCGCGACCAGGCGTGAGGCACCGTCGCCGTCCCCTCCCGCCATGACGGCCAGGCCCAGGCGCTCGGGCATGTCGGGCAGCCGCCATGGATGCCAGAACGGCGTGCGCCCGTCCCCCGTGCCGGCCTGGCACCAGGACTGGAGGGCCGCCCATACGCGCTGCTGCGCCGTGTCCAGCGGCCCGGCCTGCTGTAAACCCGGTTGCGCGGCAGGGGGCGGCATCAGCGCTTGGCCGTCGTAGCGCGCGACCAGGGTGGGGCCGACGCGCGCGCCGGCCCAAAGGCATGGCACGAAAAACAGGCATGCATAAACGCCAGCATTGCGCCACGGGCCGGGCAGTGCGGCTGCCAGCAGCGCCCCCAGCAACAAGGCAGGCGGCAGCGCCACGGCAACGCTGGCAGCGCAGTTGCGGAGGCTATCGTTGCGGCGGCGTTTTGCTAGGGTTGGGCTCATCTCTGGGTTCTTGCTCACGATGGCTTGCGGTGCGTATCGTGCCGCTGGCCACATAGGCTAGGCGCTGGCCGTCTACGTCCACCACGCCAAAGTCGGTGGTTTGCAGGTCGGGGTCGATTCCGAGGATTCTCGTTACTATCAAAAATAGAGCTGTTGACGCTTTCTGGGTAAATGCGAGTCTTTTTTTGGCTCAAGTAGTGATTCCTGTTGATGCCGAATGCCGAGCTTGTGAGCGTGATGCGGAGCAATCAATAGATATTGCTACTTGAGCCCTTTTTTCTACCAGTCAATTTACCAGCGTACGGGGTAGAGGCACACTGGCGCGGCCAAGCGCAAAGCGCACTCCCTCAAAAAATGCACCAACTGGCAGAAAGAAGTTCAATAACCACTTGGTTCCGTCAATTTCGACTCCCGGTGGGCGCTCAAAGCGAACAGCCTCAATCCTAAAGTGGACGCTGTTACGCTTAGACTATTTGCTTAGGCTTTACGTCGTTAAGGCAATTGTCAATTTTTTCACGTAGGAATTCAAATTCAGCGCTTGCAGTTGTACAAATTGTTGGAATCAGTGCTGAAATTGCCTGGCTTCTGGAAAGACCAACTCGAAGGGCAATCTCACCAAATTCCTTGTGTTTGCCCGCTTGCAATCCATAATCCAAAAACATCGCCATTTCATCTTCGTCAGCGCCTACGGCTGCAGCTATCATTGGAATGAAATTTTTAGCAGTTTGAACCAGCCATGACTCAGGCCAAGTATTACCTGGAAGATAACACATTCTAGCAAGCATCCAATTTTCAAAGTCGGAGTTCGAGGTTTCTGCCATTGACTTGGCGTGCGCAATGTTTTTGACCTGAAGAGCCGCTTGGTCCCCATCGAAAACGGCTATTATTTTCCGACGCTCTCCGCGCACGTACGCCGCAGCCAATTGGCGCGCCATTGCTCCAGCGGAGCCGATTCTTACAACATCTACCCGCGTCCTGGTTGTGGCATTCAGCACACCCGTTAGCACCGCTTGGGCGATATCATCTTCGACAAATATTTGAAGCTCTCTATCTTGACGTGCCCCCAATTTTGCCATTGCAAAATCCGATGAAATTCCTTGAGTGACCTTGGTCTTGCCGGCAACTTGCTCGATAAAAAAACGAGCATCTTCTGGTAGGCAATCAAAAATATCCCGTGAATGGGTTGTGCATATAACTTGCGTATGTGTGGCTTGGCAGGTTTCCTTCAAGGCGAGCATGAATTTTCGCTGTGCCTCGGAATGAAGTCCCAGTTCAATTTCATCAATTACTATGAGTGACTTGCCACCAGATTCATATATGGATGAAAAAATCTCAAATAAAGCGTTTTCTCCGGCGCCCATGTTGAAGCCGGAGTAGACCATATCACCTACTTTGACAATGGGAAGGCTGTATTTTGAATGTCTTAACAACTTAAATTCATCATACTGTTTTCCTAATATCGTTCCGACCACGTCTTTGACCTTTGCCTCCCATCCCGTCGTCTTGATATCAGAAAAGGCCCTTGAGTAGGATTTTGATTGGCTTCTCTCGCTGTGAGGAACTATTCGCTCAATCCCAAGAAAGACTGTTGGCTTTGATAGTCTAAGATTGTAATCATTCCACTTTCCTCTTGCGCTTTTTTTTTCGCAGTTGGAAGCCAATTCCTTTGCCGTCAGGATATTTTTTCTTGTCAGAGAGACTATCAACAGCGAATTGATAGCGAATTACAACATCTTCGTTTACTGAATTTTCTTCCGGTCTTTGAATAAAGAAGTCTTTAAATGTGTAATAAGGCTGATTGCGTTTTTGTGGTTTATAGCCATTTTTCGGGGCGTGATACGCGCAACACGCAATTGCAATCAAAGTGGATTTCCCGGCGCCGTTTCTCCCTGCGATTGCACTTATTGGGTAGTTGAACTCCATTGAAAAATTAGAGACACTTCTAAGCCTTCCCTTTTCAAGGATAATGCGGCGAAGCATCCGCTTGTTATAATCATTTGTAAACCATTTGCGTAAACTCTTATCTAAATCAGATTCGTTGTATCTCATGTCTATCTGAAAAAGTTCTCAATGAAGTGGTTTTTAGGGTGTGACTTCGAAAAAACTATCTTTGGTCGAATCCAGAGAGCCGCAATATCAAATTGAACGTTTCCATTCGCTGTGAAACTGCTGCTCGTACGAATTTTGGGTCTAGATTATTATGATGAAATACGCTTCCTTAATCCCCTCCGCTTATCTCAAGGCAACTCCGCCCCTCCCATCCTCCCCACAATAGTCCGCGTCCGCCCCGCCAGATACGCCGAATTCGGCGTTTTCTCAAACCGCTTGGGCGCCGGCAGCATGACGGCCAGGCGGGCGGCCTCGGGGGCGGTGAGTTGGCGGGCGCTTTTGCGGTAGTAGTGCTGGGCGGCGGCCTCGGCGCCGAAGATGCCGGTGCCCCATTCGACGTTGTTCAGGTAGATCTCCAGGATGCGCTGTTTGGATAACAGCCGCTCCAGCGCCAGCGTGAGCACGAATTCCTGACCCTTGCGCAGCATCGTGCGCTCGCCCGACAGCAGCAGGTTCTTGGCCAGTTGCTGGGTGATGGTGGAGCCGCCGCGGATCTTGGGCGCGCGCTGAGGGCGGTCGGGGGTGCGGCTTTGCAGCTTGGCGGCCTGGGCCTCGGCCTTGGCATTGCGCTCCCAGGCCTTCTCGATGGCGTCCCAGTCCACGCCGTCGTGGTTCACGAAGTTGTCGTCCTCGGAGGCGATCACGGCGCGCTTCAGGTGGTCGGAGATTTGCGCGTAGGGCAGCCATTGCTGGCGCCAGCGCAGGCCGCCGTCCTGGCGCAGTTGGCCCCAGGCCTCGGAGCGCTGGAAGCTGGTGGATTCGGGGTCGATCACCGCCATGGCCGCGATGCGCGCCACGAAGAACAGCTGCAGCGCCACTAGGGCCAGCAGCACCAGGGCGATCCAGCGCAGCAGGGCGCGCATGGCTCAGGCGCCCGTGGCGATGGCCGCGCGCAGCTCTTGCAGCACCTGGGCGGACGGCGGGCGCTGGCCGCGCCAGAGTTGGAAGGCCTCGGCGGCCTGCTCCACCAGCATGCCCAGGCCGTCGCGCGGCTGGGCGCCGTGGCGGGCGGCCCAGTCCAGAAAGCCCTGGGCCGCCGGGCCGTACATCATGTCGTAGGCCAGGCTGCCCGGGCGCAGCACGCTGGCGGGCACGGGCACCGGGCTGCCAGCCAGGCTGCTGGCGGTGGCGTTGATGATTACATCAAAATCGGCCTCTGGCGCTTGTATGTCAAGCGCGAGCAGCTCTGTTTTTTGTAGTGCTGCCAGGGCCGCGTGGCTGGCCGCCAGGGCCTGGGCGCGTTCGGGCGTGCGGTTCACGACGGCGATGCGCCGGGGCCGTTGCCGCAGCAGGGGGCCGAGCACGCCGGCGGCCGCGCCGCCTGCGCCGACCAGCAGTACATCGCGCCCGGCGAGTTGCATGCCGGCATTGCGCTCGATGTCGGCCACCAGGCCCAGGCCGTCGGTGTTGTCGGCGTGGATGGCGCCGTTGTCGAACGTCAGCGTGTTGGCGGCGCCGGCCAGTTGCACGCGCTCGCTGCAGCTGGTGGCCAGCTCGGCGGCCTGCAGCTTGAAGGGCACGGTGATGTTGCAGCCGCGCCCGCCAGCGGCGGCAAAGTCGCGCAGCGCCTGGGCAAAGCCGTCGATCGCCACCAGGCGGCGTTCGTAGTGCAGCGGCTCGCCGGTCAGCGCGGCGAAGCGCGCATGTATCCAGGGCGAGCGGCTGTGGGCGATGGGGTTGCCCATCACGCAGTAAAGGTCTGGCGTGGTGTTCATGTCAGCGGACGGTGGTTTCCAGGGTCTGCTCGTGTGTGAACTTGAAGCGCGAGACCATAGCGAGCTGGTCGGCCCTGGCGCGTATGGCTGGGCCGAAATGGCCGAACGGCCCGGCGGCGCGGGCGATGGCCTCGGCGCGGCGGTCCAGCAGGCGGTTGCCCGAGCCCTGCACGACCTCGGTATCGAGCACGCGGCCGTCGTGGTTCACGGTGATGACCATGATCAGCTCGCCATACAGCTTCTTGCCGCTCTGCTCGGGAAAATTCTGCGTGCCCTTGTCCTCGACCTTGCGGCGGAGCTGGTCGTAGTACACGGCGTACACCTCCTCGCGCGTGGCGGGGCTGATGTAGCGCTTGCGCGGGCGGGCGTTTTCTTCGTTGATGCGCTTTTCGATCTCGGCCAGCAGCTTCACCAGCTGGCGGCGCTTTTCGTCCTGCTGCTCGCGCTCGGTGCTTTGGCTGGCCTTGCGCTGGTCGGGCTCGGGCAATATGGCCAGCTGCTGGTGCACCTGGGCCAGCAGCTGGGTTTGCTGCTCCAGCATCTGATCCATCTTGCGCTGGGCTTCCTCCAGGTCGTCGCCAATGGCCGTCAGGGCCGAATAGGGCAGGGGGCTGGTGGCGCGGCCTTTCGCGGCGTCGCCCCCGCCGGCGAGAGACGCCTGGGCGATGGCCTGGGCCTTTTCAGGGCGCTCGTTGGTCTTGGCGTTGACCAGGATGACTTCGAGCGGCGTGTCCTGGAACACGCGGTTGAAGCGCTCGGGGTCGATAAAGCGCACCGTGATCAGCAGCGCATGCACGGCAATCGACACGCCCAGGGCGATCTGCAGCGTGGAGAGGCGTTGGAACAGGGCGAAGGGTTTCACGGGGGGCGATTATCCCGGCTGGCCGGCGCCGGCCTCGCTGCCCGCCCCATCGGTTTCGTTGACGTCCACGGCAATGGCGATAGGGCCGGCCACGGTGTCTTCCTCGTCCTCGTCCACGGGGCCGTCGTCGCTGGCATCCAGCGGGTCGTCCAGGCGGGTGATCAGCGTGCCGCTCACGTCCAGCGTGATCTCGTCGATCTCGCCCAGCCTGACGCGCACGCGTGCCCCGCGCGGCAGGCCCTGGGCGCCGAGCACCGGCAGCACCAGGGGCAGCGTATCGGCGCGCACCAGGAAGTCGCCGTGCATGCCCTCCTTGATGACGGTGGCGTCCAGCTCGGTGATCTGGTTCTGCTCCAGGTATTTCAGCGTCCAGAAGCGCTCCATGCCGGCCTGGTAGCCGTTGTAGGCGCCGTAGGTGGCATCAAAGCTGCTGATGATGGAGAACAGCTCGGCGTCCTTGGGCTTGAACGGCGCGGCCAGCGCGGCGGTCTTGCCATGGCGCGCGCAGGCAATGATCTGCCACTGGTTCACCAGGTCCACGTAGCGGCGCAGCGGCGAGGTCGCCCAGGCGTAGCTCTTCACGCCAATGCCGGCGTGCGGCAGGGCCTTGGTGCCCATGCGCACCTTCATGCCGGGCGCAAGGCTGGCCTGGCTGCGGTAGATGCCGGGCACGCCATGCTCGGCCAGCATCTGGCCCCAGTGGCTGTTGGCGACGATGGCGGCCTCGGCCACGATCAGATCCAGCGGCGCGCCGCGCTGGCGCGTGCTGATGTGCACGGTCTCGCTGCCCTGGGGCTCGGCCTTGCCGTTGCAAGGCTGGACGCCCCCCACGCTTGCCGCTGCGCTGGCTGCGCTGCCCCCCTGGGGGGCGTTCGCGCCTTCGGGCGGCCGTGCGGCGCTCAAGC
>Ga0209572_1000622_pt1 | contig 45194 bp, 33 predicted proteins | sample EBPBio232012_DNA_FD_185867 | JGI IMG/M metagenome (GOLD analysis project Ga0209572, IMG submission 185867) | Wastewater treatment Type I Accumulibacter community from EBPR Bioreactor in Madison, WI, USA - Reactor 1_1/23/2012_ DNA (SPAdes)... | ecosystem: Engineered > Bioreactor > EBPR >...
GCCAAAGAGTATTACCCCGAAGACCCTGAAGTAAATGCACTCTACGACAAAACGCAACAGCAATTGCAAACCATGGAGATGCCATCTTATGAGACCTACCTTGAACAAGAGAAACAAATGCAAGAGCTAAGACGCAAACAAGATTCAATTTCAAGAGATGGTGTAAAAGCACAACCAAAAACCGCTGCGCCTGTGGAGATTGGTGCTGATGGAACTATCAGGAAAAAATAAGAACATACGTTTTGAAATGAAAAGAGGAATGCAATTGCATTCCTCTTTTTTGTTTTCTATTGTGCAGATTAATATTTCAATTGACTACGCACTCACCATCGAAAGAATACTCTCGAAGATCTCGCGGCCATCGGTGTTTTCCAATTCAAAATCGGAAGCACGTTCCGGGTGTGGCATCATACCGAATACATTTTTCTTTTTGTTGGTGATGCCTGCGATGTTCAACATAGAACCATTTGGATTGGATTCTTCTGTTGTTTCGCCTTCGGCATTGCAATAGCGGAAAAGAATCTGATCGTTTTGGATAATCTCTTTTCTTGCATCATCGCTGCAAAAGAAATTGCCTTCACCGTGAGCAATCGGAATTTTATAGGCCTTGTTGAAGTCGAGGTTCTGAGTTGGCAAAGCCGTTTTGGAAACAGGCTTTATAAAAGTATTTTTACAAATGAACTTTCTTGATTCGTTGTGCAACAGTGCACCGGGAAGAAGTTTTGCTTCGGTCAAAATTTGAAAGCCGTTGCAGATGCCCATTACATAGCCGCCTTTGTTAGCATGCTTGATTACCTCATCCATGATTGGCGAAAAGCGAGCGATAGCACCGCTGCGCAAATAGTCGCCATAAGAGAAGCCACCGGGAATGAAAACAAAATCGCAGCCTTGCAAGTCTGTGTCTTTGTGCCAAAGCTTTACCACATCTTGGTGAAGGATATCGCCAAGGGTATAAACCAAATCTTCGTCACAATTGCTGCCCGGGAAAACGACTACGCCAAATTTCATTTGAAGGTGTTTTTGATGCTGCGAATTTAAGAACGGCAACCCACTCAATTATCCAAACTCTTTTCCCATTTACTCACAGCCACGGTAGCCACCGCATTGCCCACCACATTGGTAGCACTGCGGCCCATATCTAGCAAATGGTCTATGCCCAAGAGCAGCAACAATCCCGCTTCTGGGATGCCAAAGGAATTGAGTGTAGCAGCAATTACCACCAAAGAAGCGCGCGGAACACCCGCAATGCCTTTACTTGTAATCATGAGCACCAGCAGCATGGTTAGTTGCTGGTCGAAAGTCATAGGAATGCCATAGGCTTGCGCTATAAAAAGACTTGCGAAGGTCATGTACATCATGGAGCCATCGAGGTTGAAGGAGTAACCCAGCGGCAATACAAAACTTACAATCTTATTGCTGCAACCGAAACGTTCCAGTTGCTCCATCGTCTTTGGAAAAGCGGCCTCACTGCTTGCAGTAGAAAAAGCAAGAAGCAATGGTTCTTTAATGCGCGTGATAAGTGTCCAAACGCGTTTGCGTACCAAGAGAAATGCAACGAACAAAAGCAATAGCCATAGCAGCAAAAGCCCGAAGTAAAACTCACCGATGAAGACACCATAAGTGGCAAGTACGCCCAGTCCTTTTTTGGAAACCACCGCAGCCATTGCCGCAAACACAGCAAGCGGAGCGAAGTTCATGACAAAGCCTGTTATCTTCAACATGACATGTGCTACCGAATCCAAAAAGTCAATAATAATTTTTCCTTTATCGCCAATAGACGCTGTGGCAACGCCAAAAAACAAACTGAAGACTACAATTTGTAAAATTTCATTGTGCGCCATGGACTCTATCACACTTTTAGGAAAAATATGCGTGATTACCCCTTTCAAAGTCATTGCAGCTTTATCTATTCCTGTTGCCGCATCTACGGGTGGAAGTTCCAACTGCATCATGTGGCCCGGCTGGAAAAGATTGACCAAAAAACAACCCAACAACAACGAAACAAATGAGGCACTGATGAACCATAGCATGGTCTTGCCACCTATTCTGCCCACTGCTTTGATATCGCCCAACTTTGCCACACCTACCACTAGCGTTGCAAAAACAAGGGGTGCAATAATCATCTTAATCAAACGCAGAAACACATCGGTTAAGATGGTAAGATTGTCAAGGATGTTTTTTAGTGAAGCATTTTCTGTTCCATCGGCATTGACCGGATATTGCTTGTTGAGGACGACCCCTGTGATAACACCAATCACCAGCGCTATAAAAATCCAAAGCGTAAGCTTGTTTGATTTTGTCATAGATATGAAAAATTACAAGTGGTGAAAGTAAGAAAGCAATTGGACTGTCAACAAAGACGATTATTAGACGATCGTCTTCTTCACCACTTCGTCTTTGAGAAGTGCTTTGTTCTTGTTGGCCAACTGACCACAAGCAGCATCAATGTCTTTACCGCGAGATCTGCGCACATTGACCACCAAATTGCGTGCTTCCAGGTATTTTGCAAAGGCATCCACCTTGTACGCATCGGCTTGTTTGAACTCGCCATCCTCTATCGGATTGTACTCGATGATGTTGATTTTGACAGGCAGGTTTTTGCAATACTCGGCTAGCTCTTTAGCATCGCCAATTGAATCGTTGAAGTCTTTGAAGATGATGTATTCAAACGTTACGCGCGTTCCTGTTTTATCATAGAAATAGCGCAATGCCTCTGCCAAGGTTTCGAGGTTATTGGTCTCGTTGATGTCCATGATTTTGTTGCGCTTCTCATCGTTGGCCGCATGAAGCGAAAGTGCCAGGTTGAACTTCACACCATCATCGCCCAACTTCTTTATCATCTTGGCAACTCCTGCCGTGCTCACCGTAATGCGTTGCGGTGACATTCCAAGTCCATCAGGCGAAGTAATCTTCTCTATAGAAGTCATCATGTTTTTGTAGTTGAGCAAAGGCTCGCCCATGCCCATGTACACAATGTTGGAAAGCGGAATCTGATAACGGCTTTCGGACTCGTTGCGCAAGTAAACTACTTGGTCATATATCTCTCCTGCCGTCAGGTTGCGCAACATTTTCAACCTACCTGTTCCGCAGAATTTGCAAGAAAGACTACAACCCACTTGCGAGGATATACAAGCCGTCATGCGTGATGAAGTGGGAATCAAAACTCCTTCTACCACTTTGCCGGCTTCCACTTCAAATGCACATTTGATGGTTCTATCGCTGCTTATTTGCTGGTCGGCAAGCTTGATTTTGTTGAGCGTGAAATTTTCTCTCAGCATCTCTCGCGTTGACACCGATAGATTCGACATTTCATCGAAAGAAGCTGCCGATTTTTTCCAAAGCCACTCATGCACCTGCTTGGCACGGAACTTCTTCTCGCCTTTTGATTCAAAAAAAGCGATGAGTTCATCCAGCGTTAAACTGCGTATATCCTTTGGTGCAATTGCCATTGAGGGGCGCAAAGATAGGTCATATAATAATCAGGATTATGGGCGATTTCCCCTCGCCCATTATTCCCCCTTAATGGGGATAAAGAGCATATCATTCAGAAATAATTTTGACCAAACAATTAGATTTCAAATCAATCATCATGACAGCTCCGCTATTAAAGTCTATTCGCAAATGCTTCTACCTCTTGCTCCTCAGTGTATGCGTAATTCTATCAAACACCGCAGCTAAGGCTCAAATCACATTTGATATTGATGGCGCAACAGCGACTTATGTCACTGGAATTAATACCGTCACTGACATCTGTGGTTACGCCACGTTTCCCGGTGGAGTGGTCAAAGGATTTATTTATAATGGCAACGACACCACTGTTATCCAATACAACAGCAGCAATACATGGTTTGGTGGTATCAATGATGCTGGCTACGTTGTTGGACGATACAACACATTAGGCGGTTCTTTTGATTATCACATATTTGTTTATAGCTCAAACGATGACGAGTATGCTCAAATTCCTGACCTCGATGGATTTGAGAACACAATGCCTAATGACATTAACAACAGTGGCTGGATAAGCGGTGACCTCAAGGATGGTGTTCAACGCAGAATATTCACTTTCAGTCCTGATGCCGGATTAGCCACCAATTTTAAGACGGTTGCCGGAACACCAATGCCTACTTATGGCGGACATCAAATTGATGATTTTGGAGTTTGCACCGCTTATTGGATTGAAGGTATTACTCAAAAAGGCACCACATACATCAGTGAGTCATCACAGTTTTCTCCTATGGTCATCAATCAATCAGACGCAGGACTTAATCCCGGCAATACAGTATACAAGACTCAATTAATGGGACTAGGGAATAACAAGGCCTTGTTGAACTTTGTACAATCCAAAACTGCATGGACCTATGACATGCTGACGAATACCGTAGATCAAAAGATTAAATTTCCGAATGCACTGTACCTCTTTGCCGATTGTATGAATAATGAAGGATACATCGCAGGAAACTATACCGATGCACAGAATGTCATTCATGGTTTTTTTCAAGCAAAGGTTGAATCAGGATTTAAACCCAATGAGGATGGCTGGTCGTTCGCAAATAGTACAGAAGATGTATGGCCTACGAACGACTATAATGAAATTAGCTATGATAAAGACCCCTACTGGCTTAGCGAATACAACGAAGAACTCGATTTTCCTACCTGCAATGTTTGCGATGGAGGGCCCTATCCATCTTCTGCATCCATCACATGGTCAGAATGGGTAGAGGCTTATGGTGAATCGCAATTCTACATTCAGGATCCCAACGTAAACCACGTGGAGCACAATCCAAACTCTATGCTCGTCTTCAGATCGAGATTGTATATGGAGTTTGCAGGAGCTTGCTGGGGAATGGGAGCAAATGCCGTTGTTCATCATTATCAAAACGACCTATACGAACAGCGTTACAGCACTTCCAATTTTTATCTTTCAGGCTCCAACGTTGCAGATGCTTCTTGGGGAACCAATCGACTCTTCCATGTGCCTCCTGCTAGAACAAGCCAAGTGTTGCAATATTCTCAGGCTTCATTTGATCAGAAGATTGCAGGCTATTTCGAAGCACATACACAAATAGATGAAATATATGAAATGCTGACCTCCGAATCTCAGCATGCCAGGATTCTTTCCGTTATAGTTCCTGGCGAAGAACAGCATGGGTTCCACATCTTGGTGCCTTACAAAATGGAGCGTGACCCCTCTTCAGTCAACCTTTATCGCATCTATGTATATGATTCCAACTCGCCCATGGATATGGGCAAAATAATCATGATGGAATACAACGATACGTCAAGCACTCATGCGTACAACTTTGGTGATAATTGGAACATCGCTTTGGAAGTAGGAATGCGCTTGGATGACCCACTACCCAGTCTTGCCGAAGGCGCAGAAATTATGAGCTTAAATGGACAGCTTGGAAGCAGAAGCGGAGAAGCACTCATCAATTTCCTAAATGATTATGATGTTGTTATAACAGACGCTAACAATGCAGAACAAATCAATGTTACAAACGGCTCGCCTACTAACAACATAGAAGGAGCTCAAATTTTTTATCCTTACAATGGAATACTGCAAACACCACGCGAGTTTTACTTGCCGTCCGGTGATTATTCCATTGAAGCCATCAATACTACAAGCCTTCCATTCATTTCCATGATGACCAATGAAAATGGTACGGTTATGTTTACTAGAAATGAAGCTCAAGAAGGTGAAACTGATGCTTTAGAATGTCACGGAAATCAATACGTTTATACTAACCAACTTGGTCAGGCATCGAATATTGATGCATATATTCTAACATCAGACGAAACAACGAGCTATGAATATTATGTAGATGATATTGCCATTACACCAAATCAAAGTGTGGGATTGCAGATAATAGATGCTACTCACATAATGATTACGAGTAATGGTGCAGCAACTAACTATGACGTGCGCATTCGTATCTATAGTCCGGAAACGGGTTTCTGGGAAGCCGTTGCATCCAATGTACCTATTGGTACTAACGTAACGCAATTAATTATCCCAAGTCTTACCGATGATACTATGGATGGCATTATCATCGAAACAGACGCTAACCAAGATGGAACCTACGAAGGAAGTGAAGGCTTCAACAATGAAGGTGTTCCTAACATGATGCTTTCCATCGCAGAGGTAGAAATAGCTAACACAGGCGGAAGCGAATCATTTCACGTGAGTAATGTAGGAGCAGGAAATCTTAATTGGAATGTGGTTTATGCTCCATCATGGATAACCGTAAACACAGGTGCTACCGGAGTAAATCACGGACCAATAGATTTTACCGTTGCAGAAAACACTACATCTGCCGGCAGACAAGATTATCTCATTGTGGAAGCCTCTGCACCTGCTAATGACCAAGACACTGTATTGGTAATACAAGGCGAAGGTGGTGTAATTGGAATAGACCATATTAAACTCAATGGTTCTGCAATAAGCATGATGCCAAACCCCGCTAACGAAAGAGTTCAGTTCGCAATTGATCATGATTTAATCGGCAATGCCTCTTATAGCATTTATACTTCTACAGGCCAATTAGTGCGCGAAGGGCAAATGCGAGGGCCAAAAGAAATCATCAACACTTCACATATGGAGCGAGGAGTTTATCAAGTGAAGTTTAATCTGAATGGAAAGATAATCATCAAGAAACTGGTGCTCTCATAGGCATAAGTTGAATAATTGGTAAGATGCGGAGTACGTGATAAACGACTCCGCATTTTCATTTCGAAGTCTCTTAAGACATCCCCCTAATGTGGGATAATTTATAAACATGCATTTGCAAACTTTGCGGTGAGTAATCTTCTAATTTCTTTTTTTATGAGACAAATTCTACTAATGAAAAACAACAAATTTGCTTTCATCGCACTTGTGGCATTATTCCGCTTTTCAATAAACGGAATTGGACAATTCACTTTTGAAATGCCCGGTGCTTCTGCTACCTATCTAACAGGTATTAATAACAGCTTCCATGTCTGTGGCTATGCGGAGTATCCTGATGGTAGCGTAAAAGGTTTTGTAAAAACAAAAACCGACACCATTGTGGTGGATCATAATTGTTATGGCGATGTTTCCAATGTTTGGTTTGGTGGTATCAATGACAATGGCGAGGTTGTAGGTCGTTACAATATAGATTTTAACTCATGGACCTATTTTCCTTTTAAATACCATTATCCAAGCGGAGTGTGCACGGTTTTAAGCGATTGTTTCGGCTTTGAGAACATCTCCCCTAATGACATCAATAATGAAGGCTGGATTAGCGGTGATTTGAAAGATGGAGTACAACGAAGAATTTTCACTTATCATGAAGATGAGGGAATAGCTACAAACTTTGTTTTCATTCAAAACACAGTGATGCCTACTTACGGGGGTCATCACATTGATGAAAACGGTAAGACAAGTGCCTATTGGATTCAAGGACTGCAACAACGTTCGGCTTATTACCAAGATGGTTTCGGATTTTCCGACACCTTGGTTTCATTTGGTGATCCCGGAGCTCCCGGCATTAATAAGGTAAACTTGAAAGGTGGCAACTCAGAGAATATTCTTGTCTTTTATCCAACCTCTAAAACTACATACATTCATCAAATTGGCTCGCAAGGTTATTGGGGGCAATTGTTTATTCCCGGAGCTACAGAAGTATGGGGAATGGATCTCAACGAGTCAGACCATATAGCCGGCTATTACCGTGCAGCTGATGGCATTATCAAAGGATTTTATCAAGCAAATGAAGAAGCTGATTTTGCTGCCGATGAAGATGGCTTTAATCTGAACAATGACGAAACAGACCTATGGTCGTGGGAAGTACAAACAAACAACGACTATTATGATGACCCATATTGGTATGAATTCCACAATCACGAACAGCTTCCCTTCCCCGGGCCCGATGACGGATATATTACTTACCCCATGTACAGTTGGCTTCCATGGAAAGACTGGGTGCGTGGCTATGGTGAACAACAATGTTATCACTTTGCTCCTACTGTTAACTTCGTTGAGATAAGTCAACCGGCCTTTCATTCTTGGCGGTTGTTTCGTAATGATAATTTTGATGGCGCAGGTTTTGGATTCTGTATCAATTCTCTTTTTGTAAGAAACAATGTAGAGGGCTATTACCAACGCTATCCTGAAACCAATAATCTCTTTCTTCTGCCCGGCAATCCTGCAAGCACAGATTGGGGAGCAACGAAAACCTATTGTGCATCTTCCATGCGTGCGGCACAAGCACAGATACACTCAGAAGTGGCTGTATGGAATAAAATGCACGAAACCGCTCCACTTCTTGATGAACTGGGACACATATACGCCAACTTGGTTGGCGCAGACGGTGGTGGTTCTATTATGAACGTAGCCACCGAAAATGCTGATGGAGAATGGGAATACAGAAGCTTGATTCCAACCAAACTTGAACGCAGCGAAATCGATTACAATACTTATTACCTCTACTACTATGACCCGCAATACCGATTGAACACGATGCGGTATTTCACTATCCATTTCACAGAGGACACTTCTTATGTTTATACTTATGAGTACCCGTTGTTTCCTTCTGATGTCAGAATAAGAATGGAAGATTACGCTTCACTCACCGAAAACGAATATCCTCAACTGTACAATCTCAGTGGTGGTGAAAATTATCGTGATGGCTCCGTAAGGCTTGCTTTCCTCAATGGTCCGAACCTCAATATCACATCAACCGATGGCGAAATAACCATCATGGATGATGTTTATGTCAATACTATTCCGGGCGCTCATAGTTTGGATAGTTATGGTGGTTATGCAGAGAAAAGCCATGTCATAAAATTTGATGTGGGTGAATACGAGGCATCTGTTACCGCACAGCAAGACCAACACTTCAGTGCTTGGGCTACAACAGAACAAGGCACCATTATGTACACGCGTCAGGATGCTGTTGCCGGAGAGGTGGATCATGTTAGAAGTTCCGGAACTATGTTCACCTATCTCAATGAAGGAAGCAGCTTAGAGGTGGTGAACGCCATCATTCTTACATCGGTCGGTGATATGCAGTTCTCTTACTATGTGGATGATATCGGTATAAATGCCGGACAAGACATCAGCCTCCAAATCGTAGATGCTACGCATATCATGATTACCAGCTCCAATGCTTCTACGAACTACGATGTGAGGATTCGCATCTTCTCTCCTGAGGTGGGCTTCTGGGAAGCAACCGCTTCTGATGTTCCCATCGGTACAAATGTTACCCAGCTTATCATACCAAGTCTTACGGAAGATACCATGGATGGCATCATCATAGAAACGGATGCCAATCAAGATGGCACTTATGAAGGCAGTCAAGGTTATGACAATGAAGGAATACCCAATATGCTGCTATCTCACTATGAAGTATCAGTGCCTAATAGCGGTGCAGAGGAAACAGTACATGTAAGCAACGTAGGTGGAGGCAATCTCAACTGGACTGTAGTTTCATCTCCATCATGGATAACGGTGAATACAGGAGCAACAGGGGTGAACCACGGTCCTGTAGAGTTTACCGTTTCAGAAAACACCGCTACCGAAGGAAGACAAGACTATATCATTATAGAGGCTTCTTCACCTGCCAATGACCAGGACACAGTGTTGGTGGTGCAAGGCGAAGGTGGTGGTATTGGTATTGATAAAATAAAACTGAGTGATAATTTGGTAACAATGATGCCAAACCCTGCTCGTAATCTTGTTCAATTCTCTTTTGAGGACAACAACGCCTCCAATGCCACTTACACCATCTATTCATCTACCGGAAAATTGGTTCGCGAAGGAAAAATGCGTGGACAAAAAGAAATCATCAACACCGCTGAAATAGAACGTGGCGTTTATCAGGTCAAGTTCCAAATCAACGGTAAGATAATTATCAAGAAGCTTGTGCTTGCGTAATGCATAATTCTTGATAATTGGTTTGCAGAAACAATGCGGAGTCCCCTAACGGCTCCGCATTTTTTATTTTACAACAATCAGCACTAACTCATTTTGATTATTGAATAGCGTTTTCCTTCAAAATAGTTTCGCCTCTATATCATAAAAGCATTTAAACCAATGAATAAAATTTTTTACTCGCTTTACAAAACGGCACTCATTTTAGTGATAACGTCTTTTGGTGGTTTAACGCATGGTCAAATAGTATTCAATATCCCCGGTGCTTCTGCCACCTACATAACGGGCATAAATGAACTGACCGAAATATGTGGTTATGCGGAATTCGCAAATGGTTCCGTACAAGGTTTTATACGCACTGCGGGCGACACGCTTATGGTCAATTTTCCCGATGGCGGTAATAGTTGGTTAGGCGGAATCAATGACAATGGACAAGTGGTAGGTCGTTACAATCCCACAGGTGCTTGGACAGATTATCATTGTTTCATTTATGACTATGAGATAGAAGAATATACGGATATGCCTCAACTCAACGGCTACGAACTCCTTACACCGAATGACATCAATAACAACGGCTGGATAAGTGGTGAGCTGCGCGATGCCGCTCAAAGAAGAATATTCACTTATCATGAATCACAAGGCATGGTAACCAACTTTGTAATCGTTGGTGGTGAAGCACAGCCAACCTATGGTGGACATTATATCTCCTCCTCAGGACAAACAAGCACCTACTTCGTCAATGCGGGTGACCAAAAAGGCGCTTGGTTTACCAACGGTTCAGGATTTTCGGACATATTGGATCTTGCTGACCCTACAATTCCCACAGCCCACCGCACCAGAATTATGGGAGCCAACAGCCAGTTTGCCATTCTCAACTTTGTGAGTTCCAAAACATCTTATGTCTATGATTATGTTCAAGACACCTTGGGCAGCAAGATTAAAATTCCTCGTGCGGCAGAAGTTTATATTTTGGACATTAACGATGAAGGCTATATGGCGGGATATTATATGGACAGCAGCTATGTGGCACATGGTTTCTTTCAAGTAAAAGCTTCCTTTGGATTTGACATTGCGCAAGACGGTTGGAACTTTGTAAACTCGGGAATAGATTGTTGGACTGCAGACCAATACTCATCCATCACTTATACGCATGACCCATATTGGTACGAAGCACACAATGCGGATATTCCTTTTCCGCTTCCCTTTCCACTATTAGATCCTTATCCCGATGGTAGTTTTTCTTCCTGGCCCGATCAGGTAAAAGCATTCCCCGAAAACCAATCGTTCAACATTGATCCCAACGTGAACTACGTTGTACAAAACCCCAATGCCTATCAGCTTTGGAGAAAAGATAGAGAAAATAGTTTTACAGGAATATGCTGGGGAATGGTGGCCAACTGTTTAATGCATTATGAAAATAACAGCATTCTAACACAAACTCATCCGGCACTTGGGCAACTGCTTTCCGGCACACCTCCTGGTAGTCTGGAACTTATTCCGAACATAGATATCGCATCGCCCAAATCGCGCATTACACAAAACTTCCAGATAGCTAAAACAATATGGAGTCAAATTGTTCGTGACGATAATGAACCTATCACCCTATACCCCACCCTACTTTCAACTATACAATCGCCCTTAGAAAAACGAATTATTAATATCTATCTGAAAGGTGAATCTGTGCATGGTCGTCATGCTATAATGCCTTATAAAATTGAACGACATCCTACCAACGTGAATTGGTACCTAACCTATGTATATGACCCCAATGCACCAGGCCTTTTAACCAGAAGGATAATATCAGATTATGATGAAACCGAAAGCACATACAGTTACAACTTTGGTGGCACTTGGACCGACTGGGTTCGCAGAGGAATAAAGTATGACCCATATCAACTTGCATTTACTCAACCCCGCGAAATGATGAGCTTAGCAGGAGGAGATAATAGTCGTGACTTGGATTATGTACTTCTCAGTCTTATCAATAGACCAAACGGCACTATCAACAATGTTAGCGGAACAGGCGCTATCGATATTGATGGATTCAATCTTGAGAATACTATCGCCAACAGCCAATCCATTTGCTTGTCGAAAGGAATTATTGAAAAGCCTTTTGACTTTAAACTTCCCATAGGCGATTACCAAGGAATGACCGTATCCACTGATGACCGGCCATTTGAAGTATGGCTTAACACCGAAGGTTATGGCACCGTAATGATGATGCGCACTAATACCGAAGAAGGCGATGTGGATTATTTCCGCAATACAGATAAGAAACTATTCTACATCAACAATGGAACGGCTCCGATACCACTCACCGCAACTATACTAACATCCTCAGAAAGTACACAGCTGCAATACACCGTTAGCAATATCAGTGTTGCTCCTAACCAAAGCATCGGACTTGAAATTTTAGATGCCACACATGTATTGATTACAAGCAACGATGCTTCTACTTCTTATGATGTCAATATTCAAATCTATAGTCCTGAGGTTGGCTTTTGGAACGCTACTGCAACCAATGTTCCTATTGGAACTGACGTTACTCAACTCATCATTCCCAGTCTTACGGATGACACAATGGACGGCATCATCATAGATACCGATGCCAATCAAGATGGTGATTACGAAAGCAGCCAAGGTTATGACAACGAAGGCATCCCGAACATGATGTTGTCCATGGCTCAGATAGATGTTCCTAACACCTCCTCCACGCAATCTTTTTATGTAAGCAATGTGGGTGGTGGCAATCTGAACTGGACCGTGGTTTCTTCTCCATCATGGATAACGGTAACAACGGGCGCAACGGGTGTTAATCACGGACCAATAGAGTTCACCGTTGCGGAGAACACTGCTACTGAAGGCAGACAAGACTACATCATCGTAGAAGCATCATCGCCTGCTAACGACCAAGACACTGTGTTGGTTGTGCAAGGCGAAGGTGGCGGTGTTGGCATAGACAAACTAACTCTCAGCGATGCAGTGGTAAGCATGATGCCAAACCCCGCGAAAGACTTTGTTCAGTTTGCCATTGATTACAACGACTATAAAGGCACTGTTGTTTATAGTATCTACAATGCCGCAGGACAATTGGTAGAAGAAGGACAAATGCGCAGCCGTAAAGAAATTATCAACACGTCTGAAATGGAACGTGGCGTATATCAGGTCAAGTTCCAAATCAATGGTAAGATAATTATCAAGAAGCTTGTGCTTGCATAAAGCATAACACTGGATAATTGGTTTGCAGAAAATGCGGAGTTCATGAAAATGGATTCCGCATTTAACCTTTATAAGGGCTCTATTAAACGACTATTGCGCCTTCATCAACCACACCACTTCATTGCGCCACTGCATGTACCAAGGTTGTTTCACCAACTCCTCTACTGGGTTATTGATGAGTTGCGCCATATCACGGATGGTGGTAAAGAAGTCAGGATGTTCTGTTGACACCGCTTCGAAGCGCGCGGCATTGTCATAGATATAGCGCGCGATAGCGGTAGGAAATTCAATGCTTGAGTAAAGTGCTTTGCCTGAGAACAACAAAGTCGTTTTGGTCTTGTTTGAAGTTTCTATCCTAACGCGCACACGATGCCACATCAAGACATAACCCTTCAACGTGATGTCGTCATGATGAACGCGTTTAAGATGCTTGGCAATCAGCTTAGAAGGAACTTGTGTGCGTGGCACCATAAAGTCAAAGAACTCATCAAGTGGAAAATCAAGCGCATTGCCGTGCATGTAGTTGTATAGAGCTTTCTTCAAACCATCGGAGAACAAACCGTGATCGGCACCCGTTGGGTCATCATGAAATAAATCATTGTTGGCAAAACCTTGAAACACGGGGCCTGTTCTTATCACATTAAACTCTGCGGGATTGATGCCCACCGGGCTGTGTACCGTCATAGCAAAGCGATGCCAGAAAGCCGATTGCAATAAGTTGTGCTGAAACAACTGGCGCACTATTTCCAATGAGTCAATCGTCTCTTGTTCTGTTTGTGTAGGGAAACCATACATGAGGTAAGCATGCACAAGTATACCCGCATCGCGGAAGCCCGCTGTGACTCTTGCTACTTGCTCAATGGTGATGCCTTTCTTAATCATATCCAGCAAGCGCTGGTCGGCCACTTCGAGTCCACCTGTGACGGCTATACAACCCGATGCAGCAAGTAACTTGCACAAGTCAGGCGTGAAGGTTTTTTCAAAACGAATGTTGGTCCACCATGTTACTTGCAAACCTCTGCGAAGTATTTCCAAGGCAAGGTCACGCATGGCAAGCGGTGGTGCTGCTTCATCTACAAAGTGAAAACCTGTTTCACCTGTCTCTTTTATCAAGGCTTCCATCTTATCTACCAACTCCGCAGCGGGCGCAGGATCGAAGCGTGAGATATAATCCAAGGATATATCGCAGAACGTACACTTTTTCCAATAGCAGCCGTGCGCAATGGTGAGCTTGTTCCATCGCCCATCGTTCCACATGCGGTGCATAGGATTGGGCACATCAAACATGGATAGATACTCAGTCAATCGCAAGCCTTCATAGCTTGGAGCAGGTAAACGCTTGTGTACAAAGTCACCACCAACGAGGTTGTTGATGAATTGCACTTCGCTATCCACGCATACATAAGTGCGCTTCAGTTGTAAAGATTTACAACCGTCTTTTATATAGTTGTACAACGCAAGCATGGGGCCTTCACCATCATCAAGCGTGATATAGTCCACATAGTCAAAAACAGCAACGTCCGAGAGTTCGCGCAACTCCGTATTCGCATAACCACCACCAAGCATCACTTTCGTTTCGGGATGATGTTGTTTAATCCACTGACCTATCTTGAGTGCACCATACAGATTCCCTGGAAATGGAACCGTGAGTCCCACCATCGTTGGCTTGTCTTGCTCAAAGTATTTCGCAGTCTCTTGTAACAAGACGGTATCAAAATAATTGTTGGGCAATTCCAACTCTGCCCTGATAGGTGCAAACGAAACAGCCGTTTGTGCAATGCGTTCTGCATACTTCGCAAAACCAAAGTGTGGCCCAACAGTTTCTTGTATAAGGTCGCCAAGGTCTTCGAGGTAGAGCGTGCAGAGATAACGCGCCATATCCTGCGTGCTGATGCTGCCAAAGAAATCTTCCATCTGCTGCACCTGACCAAAGCGACCGCCCTCAGGCAAGAAACCACCCGTAGCAATGCGATAAGCCAGCGTATAGTTTCTGTTTTGAAGAAAGGCTATCACATCATCTATTGTTTCTTCATACGACAGGCGATTGTCAAGCATCAATGCCAGCTCTTCATTCAACTCAAACTCGCCCGCTTCTATGGCATCAAACAAACGCTCAAGACCTTTGCGATTGAAAACAGCTAGCACCATGTCCAATCCCAAATCGCCTTGCTTTACAGCGATGTCTTGTCCTTTCAGAAACCCTGTAAGGTAGGCCGTTGCAGGATACGGAGTATTGAGTTGCGTAAGAGGAGGTATGAGCAGAAGAACGTCTGACACGAGATTGATTTGAGGGTAAAGGTAATTGGAGACAATGGTGTTCTACCAAAAGGTCGCCCCGATGGGGCTTTGGTTGGTGTGTCCATAAATTGCTTTCTACCAAAGAGTCGTCCCTCCGGGACTAGCTAAATTGAAGTAGCATGGTAGTGTTATTGCGAAACAATCGAATTGCATCATGTAAATTCCATGAAAGACACAACCCCGGAGGGGTGACTCTTTGGTAGAAAAACGAACCTAAAATATTATCAAAGCCCCTGCGGGGCGACCTTTTGGTAACGATTATTTTCTAGGATAAAACTCAAACAAATACTCCGGCTTGAAGGGAACTTCAAACTTTTCTAACATATCCATATACTCTTCTTTGAAGGTTTTGATGCGGTGATGTTCTTCTTGATTCATGATATATTGAATTACATCATGTCTTTGAGAACGCGAATGGGAGAAGGCGCCATAACCTTCTTGCCACTGAAACTTGCCTTGAATAAATCCGCTTTCATTTATCCACTTTGATGAAATGGCTTTCACATCTCTTACAATATCTGCAACCGTCTTTGCAGGCGAAAGTTCAAAGAAGATATGGACATGATCCCGCCAACCACCTACAGCCAACGGAAATGCTTGATGACTGTTTAACACGGCAGATATGTATTTATGTAATTCATCACGAAAGTTATTTACTATCAGACTTTGTCGGCCCTTTACTGCAAATACACAATGAATGTTGATTTGGGAATAAGTATCAGCCATGTTGTTTGGTTTTTAATGATGGTCAATGTTACAAAAGAATATCATCGAACACCAAAAGGTCACCCCGATGGGGCTTGGGGTAAGGTCGTCATAAATGTTCTACCATAAGACCGCCCCGCTGGGGCTAACAAAAAGATGATCTATCTTCCATTTGGGACGTTCAGCAGAAGTACTTCCTACAAGGGATTGATTTGCGGTAAAGGTAATTCGGAGGAATGATGTTCTACCAAAGGGTCGCCCCGATGGGGCTTTGTAAAAGTTAACGTTATATCCATACACCCTCAAAGCCCCATCCAATAACCCTTTCATGAGATGGACAATGAGCAATTGGTCTTATACACTTGCGCCTTTATCTATTAAACTTTATCTTGCCAAACATGATACCTACTGAAATTGAAAACATAGAACTAAAGTTTTTGACTATCGAAGATTATCAGGAACTGAAAGAAACCATGGTGGCCTCTTACCAATCGATGGCGGGCTCCATCTGGAAGGAAAGCCAAATAGAAACGTTACTCAAGAAATTTCCCGAAGGACAAGTGGTGCTAAAGGTGAATGGAAAAATTGCCGGTTGTGCATTGTCCATCATTGTGGGCCATGAAATACTTCAGAAGAACCATACCTATCGCGACATCACGGGCAACTACACTTTTGATACTCACAATTCAAAAGGAGACATACTGTATGGCATTGATGTGTTTATCAAACCGGAGTTCCGTGGCCTCAGGCTTGGCAGACGGATGTATGATTACCGCAAAGAACTCTGCGAGAAGTTGAACCTTCGCTCTATTGCCTTTGGTGGAAGAATTCCCAACTATCATAAGTATGCCGACCAACTAACACCCAAACAATACTTGGAGAAGGTAAAGCTGCTGGAAATATCTGACCCTGTGCTGAACTTTCAGTTGTCCAATGATTTTCATCCAAGCAAAATATTGAAAGGCTACCTCGAAGGGGATAATGATTCCAACGAGTATGCAGTCATGTTGGAGTGGGACAACATCTATTATGAAAAGCCCACTAAACGTGCGCTTTCAGATAAACGCGTAGTAAGACTGGGGCTGGTGCAATGGCAAATGCGCCCTTATAAAGATGTGAAAGAAGTGATGCAGCAAGCGGAATACTTTGTAGATACGCTATCGGGTTATCGTTCTGATTTTGCCTTGTTCCCTGAGTTCTTCAATGCTCCGCTGATGGCCAAGCACAATCACTTATCGGAGTCGGAAGCTATTCGCGAGTTGGCTGTTTTTACCGATGAGATAGTTCAACAATTTTCTGCCTTTGCCATTTCATACAACATCAACATCATCACCGGTAGTATGCCGGAGCTGAAAGATGGCAAGCTCTATAACGTGGGTTACTTATGTAAAAGAGATGGAACTGTGGAGCGTTATGAAAAGATACATGTCACACCCGATGAGGCACGCGTATGGGGAATGCAGCCTGGTCATCACCTCCAGGCATTTGATACCGATTGCGGAAAAATTGGCGTACTGATTTGTTACGACTCAGAGTTTCCGGAGTTGAGCCGCCTGTTAGCTGATGAAGGCATCAAGATATTGTTTGTGCCTTTTCTTACGGATACACAAAATGGTTTTTCACGCGTGCGCCACTGCTCGCAAGCACGTGCTATCGAGAACGAATGTTATGTAGCCATTGCCGGCAGCGTGGGCAATTTGCCCAATGTGCATAATATGGATATACAGTACGCACAGTCCATGGTGTTCACGCCTTGCGACTTTGCATTCCCTACCAACGGTATCAAAGCTGAGGCCACCGCCAACACAGAGATGATACTTATCTCCGATGTGGATTTGGACTTGCTGGCAGAGCTGCATGAGTTTGGCAGCGTGCGCAACCTGAAGGACAGAAGGAAGGACATTTATGATGTGACAAGAACAAACAACATCATAGGTGAATGATATTACAATATGAGGTACAGATAGAATTTTCTCACCAAGCCGCAATCACCGTCTCATTGCCCTTGGTCACATCGTTGATATTGACTTTCACTTGCGTACCAAGCGGCAAGAAAATATCTACACGGCTGCCGAATTTGATAAAGCCAAATTGATCGTTGCGGTTTACTTTATCTCCGGGCTTTACATAATAGACTATACGTCTTGCAACAGCACCGGCTATCTGGCGGAACAACACATCTTTCTGATTAGGATGTTTTACAACCACCGTTGTGCGCTCGTTCTCCGTGCTGCTTTTTGGATGCCATGCTACAAGGTATAGCCCTTCGTGGTATTTGGCATATTGCACCGTTCCTTCGCAAGGCACCCAGTTGGCGTGCACATTCAATGGCGACATAAAGATGCTTACTTGTATGCGCTTGTCTTTGAAGTATTCGGGCTCTTCTACTTCTTCTATTACCACCACTTTGCCATCGCAAGGAGCAACAAGTTCGTTGGGAGCTGAGCGGTTGGTGCGGCTTGGCAAACGGAAGAATTGCACTACAAGATAAAAGAACACGGCTACCGCTGCGGTGAACAACCAGAACCAAATAGGGTAAGCTCCAAACAAGAAATGCGCACCTGTTACCAATGCAGCACAAATCAAAAACGCTGTTCCTATAATGGTATATCCTTCTTTATGTATGGTCATATTGTTTCTATAATTTTAAAATAAGCAATCACAACGGGCAATGATAGCAGCAGGCCGTCAAACCTATCCAGCACACCACCGTGACCGGGGATAATGTTGCCACTGTCTTTTACTCCGAATATTCTTTTGATGTGCGATTCAAACAAATCACCCAGGTTGGCAAATACCCCCACAATGAGCGATACCGCAATCCAATCTTTTAAAGTCAAGCTCTCGAAATAGCGCGACAGCAACCAAGCCACTCCTATAGACAAGGCAATGCCTCCCAAGAGTCCTTCCCATGTTTTGTTGGGCGATACGCGTTCGAACAATTTAGTTCTGCCAATCAACCTTCCCACTCCATAAGCACCCGAGTCGTTAGCCCAAAGGATGAGGAAATAACCGATGATGATTTCATAGTCGTACTCGCCTGTAACATGGCCCAGGAAGTTAATCATGGCCAGGGGAGCGATAACGTATATCCAACCGAAGGTGGTAAGCGCAAGACTGCTGAGGTTCTTCGGCTCGCCCTTGCGGAAAAGCTCAATACAGAACATCACGGCTATAGGCAGTATCAAGGCCCACATCCATTCCCGCTCTATGGATTCATTGGCACTAAGGAAAAGCAGCAGGTAGATAAATACTCCGGTACTCATCCCACCCGACCAGCGTGGAGCAATGGTTTTGTCCCTGCGCTCCATCTCGTAGAGTTCATAAAGGCCAACAGCCGCAAAAAACAAGAAGAGCAAACCTAGCACCAACGGACCCGCTATTGCCGCACCCATTACGGCTGCAATAAATACCAGTCCTGCGAGTATGCGCTTTAGGAGATTGTTCAAATCGCTCTTGTTTTCAATATCAGAATTAACGTGCGCAAACATAAACTCCACAAAAGCAAAATGCGCTTATTTTGTGGCATCGTGATTGCCCTCAATAAATAATGATGAACAAGCTCTCTTATATAATAGTAGCAATAATTCTCATCTCCGCATTTCAAACTGGTGCTCAAACCGCTTACGACTCCACCGGTGTGGAAGGCGACTATCTAAAAGGTTGGACTTTGGTGAAAAAAGCAGGCAAGTATGGCTTCATAGATAAAACCGGAAAAGAAATAGTAGCTCCCGAGTACGACTACATAGACCGCTTTGGCGAATACCGCAAGAACTGGCTCTTGGTGAAAAAAGGAAACTACGTGGGCTTTATTGACAAAACAGGAAAAGAAATTGTACCCACCGAATACCAAAGCATCGGTCAGTACGGTGAATACGGAAATGAATTGCCTGCTGTAAATAAAAACGGCCGCAACGGCTACATAGACAACAAAGGCAAATTCAATGATTTAGAGGAATATCACTAAGAAAAGTGGCAGGCTGTCTATTTGTTAAAAACCAAAAGTTTTAAGGAAAAACTAAATCTGTGTAAACGTTAGGGGAAAAACCTTGCGCGCTGTATTCGTTGGGCTACATTTGCCCCCCGATTGCTTAAATAGATAACAATTAACTCAATGAAGAAACTACTACTTCTATGCGCTGTTGCGAGCGCTTCTTTTTTCTCTCAGGCCCAAGATTGTTCAGACATCTTTATCTCTGAATATGTAGAGGGTACTCAGAACGACAAGGCTATTGAATTGTACAACCCAACGGCCAATCCTATTGTGTTGAATGGTCAATACTCCATGGGGCGCGACCGTGACGGAGCTGGCAACCCAATGCTTCTGCCTATCACAGGTACTATTCAACCGTACAGCACGCGCGTATTTGTATTGGATAAAAGAGACCCAAATGGTACAGGAAACGAAACTCCAATAACTGCGGCATTGCAAGCAAAAGCGGACACTTTTGTGAACCCGATATACGTTCAAAATAACTCTCCTATGTACTTCAACGGAGACGATGCTTTTGCCCTAGTAAAAAATGGCACTACACTATTGGATGTTGTAGGTAAAATAGGTGAAGATCCTGGCGAGGGTTGGTTTGTTCCAGGTGACCCTAACACGCGTTGGTGGACTACTGACAACACGTTGATTCGTAAAAGCTCCGTGGAGCACGGTGTATTGACCAACCCTTCTGTTTTCGATCCATCTTTGGAATGGGATAGCTTGCCGGTGAATACTTTCGACTCATTAGGTTCTCACACTTGTTCTTGCTATCAAGGTCCTATCAATGTAAATGAGTTGGAAAAACAAAGCAGCATCTTCTCTGTTTACCCCAACCCGATATCTGCAGGTAATCTTATGATTAAATCAAACAAAGATTTGCGTGCATTTACCGTTATCTCTGGCAGTGGTCAGATCATCAAACGCGAGAACATTTACGAAAGACAACGCTATTACAACTTGAATCTTCCTCAGGTAGCACCGGGTGTTTACATGATAGAAGTAGAGTTTGCAGATGGCACCAAGAGTTATCAGAAACTACTTTCAAAATAATAATACTACCATCAAAAACGGTTAAAGTGAGGGGATGCTTATCCCCTTTCTTTTGCGACAATATTCGACTCGGAAGATGAAGGTTCTCTTTACATTTCTTATTGCACTTTCTAGCATAGTTGCTTCCGCTCAAGCCACAGTTAAAGGCGTGGTGAAAGATGTAGTAACGGGTGAGACAGTTCCCGGTGCCACGGTTCTTTATGGCGATGGCAAAGGCACGGTAACTGATTTGGATGGTAAATATTCATTCAGCGTACCTGCTGGAACATACACTATCAAAGTGCAGTACGTGGGGATGCTTCCAATAGAAAAAGTGATAACGGTTGGCAATTCCAATATAACACTTGACTTCGATTTGGAAACCGAAGCCATGAAAGAAGTGGAAGTTATTGCAGACGTAGCTGTTGGCAGAAAAACACCTGTCGCTTATACTGATATTTCATCGGTTCAAATTAAAGAAGAGCTGGGCACACGCGACTTACCAATGCTGTTCAATTCTACCCCGGGTATTTATGCCACACAGTCTGGTGGAGGTGATGGTGATTCAAGAATAAACATTCGTGGTTTCAACCAGCGCTATGTAGCTGTAATGATTGACGGTATCCCAATGAACGATATGGAGAACGGCTGGGTATATTGGAGCAACTGGTTCGGTTTAGATGGTGTCCTTAGCAAAACTCAAATTCAACGTGGACTAGGCGCCAGCAAACTTGCAATTCCATCTGTTGGTGGCACTATCAATATGCTTACACAAGGAATTGATCAAAAGCAAAGCCTCTCCATCAATTCAGAATTTGGTAATAATATGAACCTGCGTGAAACGGTTAGTTTCAACTCCGGACGTCTCAAGGGCGGCTGGGGAATTACTTCGGCAGTTTCAGTAAGTAAGAACAATGGCTGGGTCGAGAATCTTTACTCAAAACGTTTATTCTATTATCTCAAAATTCAAAAGGAATGGCTTAATCATAGTCTTGCTTTTTCAATTATGGGTAGTCCTCAGGAACATGCACAACGCCCAGTCGTTCAGCCAATATATCTTTATGACACTACCTATGCTGCTTCATTAGGGGTTGATGTTTCCAAAAAGCCTTTGGCCATGGACCCAAATCTTTTAGGAAATTATGGCTTACGTAACAACATCTTTTGGGGAAAACTGTCAAGAAATAGATATGATGAAAACGCTCCTGAAGAAATCATTTCGGAAAGGGTTAATTTCTATCACAAACCTATTTTGAATCTTAAACATTTTTGGAACATTGGAGAAAGATTGGTATTCTCAAACAATCTATATGCATCATTTGGAGATGGAGGAGGAACTGCGCTCAGTGGTACTTATTTCAATGCCGATGGTAAAACCGATTTTCAAAGAATATATTATGAGAATACAAATCCGATTGTTACACCCTTCAGTATTTCTCTTCCATATGATACAGTCTATACACCTGACAAAAGTCAATTTAAGTCAAGAAAATGGATTGAAGCCCGCATGAATGATCACTTTTGGATGGGTGCATTGGCAACTTTCAAATTTAAGGTTAACAAGCGTTTAGAATTCTCCGGTGGTTTCGATGGACGTTACTACTATACAGACAGGTACAATATGGCTTACGACTTGCTGGGTGGAGATTACATTGTACCAAACACTTCCGGTGATGATAAAAACAACCCTGATAGAAAGATGATTAGGCAAGGTGACGCTTATGAATACAAAATAAGAACTTATGTCAAACAAGGAGGGCTCTTCTTTTTGGGCGAATACTCTGTGGACAGGTGGTCTGCATTTATCAACGTGACCGGTTCAATAAACGCCTACAATCGGACCGACTATTTTGCTAAAAAGACTACTGATGGTAATTATCAAACAAGTGGCTGGAAGACTATTCCCGGTGGAACAGTAAAGGGCGGTGCTAGCTATAATCTTAATCGTAATCATTCAGTGTATGCCAATGCTGGCTATCTATCGAGAGCGCAGATGGTTAACAATGTTCTCGTTGGTATAAAACTTATAGAATATCATGGTGTGAAGAATGAGGAAATCATTGCTCAGGAACTTGGGTACAAGTTCAATACAAAAGACTTCAACGCCTCACTCAATATCTACAATACAATTTGGAACAATAAGCCTGTTGTAACAAAAGTGAGTAGTGGAACCGATGTATTAGACGCTAACGTACCCGGCATGAATGCTCTTCATCAGGGTGTTGAACTCGAAGCCCAGTACAAGTATAATGATAAGATTAAAATAGATGGTGTTGTTTCCTTGGGAGATTGGAGATGGACTTCAACCGGTGAAGCAATTATATTGAATGAGTCAGGAACCAAAATTATAGACACGTTGTACTTTAATGCCAAAGGTGTTAAAGTTGGTGATGCAGCTCAAACGCAACTTAGTCTTGGAATACGCTATGAGCCATTAAAGGATTTATATATATCTCCGCGTGTTACGTACTTCGAAAACTATTTTTCCGATTTTCAACCGGAATCTTTGCAGGGGGAAAATGGAGGGATTCAATCTTGGAAAATTCCCGCATACTATAACTTAGATGTGAATATGGGATACAGTCACCCAATCGGCCAAAAGAAATATCGTATTGGTTTAAAGGTGAATCTCATGAATATCACGGATGTAAAATTTATCTCTGATGCTCGAAATAATCAGATATATAATGCAAACGACCCAACAACTGGTGAAGGTTTCAATGCTGGCTCAGCAGGGGTATATATGGGAATGGGATTCCGTTGGAATGTTGGAGTATTCTTTAAATATTAAAATCGAAATAGCAGTTTAATAAAATAAAAAAACAATGTTTAAATTATTATCAAAAGCTTTCATGGCAACAGTTGCAATTATTGCAGCAGCCATTCAAATGAACGCTCAAGCAGTATTACCAACCAGTCGCAGCTTCGATGCCACTGCGCCTAACGGTTGGACAGACAACATTACCGGCAACTTAACTTATGCCACCGGACAAGCAGGACAAGCAGGTCGTTTGGATCAAACAGGCGAGTACACTCAGGTCTTCTTTGCAGAAGAGCCGGGTGCTGTGACCTATTACCTCAAAGGCCAAAACAGTGGTGCAGCATGGCAAGGAACATTTACGCTGGAAGAATCTGTTGATGGCTCAAGCTATACTGCTTTGAACACACTAGTGAATACGCAAATAAACTTTGCCGCGTTCACCATGTTCACAAGCACGCCTTCTCCAGCAACACGTTACTTGCGTTTCACACTTACCGAAAAAATATCTGGCCACAACCTGGCCATTGATGAGCTTACGGTGAACACACCCGTTGCAGGAACAGCGCAAGAAATCAATATTACCCAAAGTGGTAACAACGTTCCTTCAGGTATGACATTTAACGTGGGCAATGCAACTACAACTGACTTCGTAATCGAAAACCAAGGCTCAGTAGATGCATTGACCATTTCAAATGCTGTTTTGACAGGCGCGGATGCGGCTCAGTTTTCAATTAGCAACATGCCTGCATCAGTAGCGGCTAACGCAACTGCCTCTTTTACTATAAACTTCGATGGACAAGGCAGCGGTGATAAAGTTGCTGTTCTGACTATATCAAACAACGATGCAAGCGAAGGTGAGTATATCATCAACATCCATGCAGTTGCGGGTACATTATCATCAGAGCCAACTGCTCAAGCGACTGCTTTGACTTTTACAGGTACATCAGCATGGGACTTCAACTTTGGTTTTACTGCTTCTAGCGCTAGCTCTTATCTTGTTCTTCGCAAAAAAGGTTCCGCTCCTACTGGCACACCGGTGGACGGAACAAGCTATTTAAAAGGCGCATGGCTTGGTGATGCACAAATAGTGCACGTTGGTGCAGCAGGTACTTACAATGCGCGTAGCGTAGAAGCCAATTCAGCTTACTTCTTTGCTGTCTATGCTTTCAATGGTTTTGAAAACTACCTTACTACTAGCCCAACCACCGGCATGGCCATGACTTTCGGCTCTAACCCTGGAGCAACTTATAATGGTGTGGACGTTGCAAGTGCTAACGTAGTTAGCCAGCTTACAGCGGCCATGAACCCCGGAAACTACTTCCAAGTGTATTATTCCAACTACATAGGAACCATATTAAATGAGTTCTATGTAAAAGACACAGCTGTTGGTGGTATTTCTCAAAACGCAATAGAGTGCCAATACTCCGGTTTAAATACGGTTTACCCTTCCACATTCCAATTTACTGAAACAGGTTTCAGCCGTGAGCACTGCTACCCACAAAGCTGGATGCCTACCTATTTCGATGCCGGTTTTGACGACTCTTATGAGGTTTCCGATTTGCATAACCTTATGCCAGTTACTCAAGATGATGTTAATGCCGTAAGAAGCAACTATCCTTATGGAGAAGTAGCCACTGTTACTAGTTCCTTCTTGGAAACCAAGTTTGGAGACAATGCCATAGGTCAGCGTGTTTTCGAACCACGTGATTCTTTCAAAGGTGATGCAGCACGTGCTATCTTCTATCATTCAGTAAAAAACAACACGAGCGAGAATGACTTTAGCTTGCCGGAACAGATTTCTATTGTTATTCCTTATGGTCAGAATGAGTATGTATTGAAACAATGGCACTTTGCTGATATGCCAAGCAATATGGAAATCGCACGCAACGAGTACGTAAAGACCAGACAAAACAACCGCAATGCGTTTATAGATGAGCCTACTTACGCTTGTTATGTTCGTTTTGCCAACTTGACCAAATGGGCACCGATCGTAACAGTTAGTGGCAACACACTTACGGCTATTGACCCGGGCGTTAGTTACCAATGGTCTTTGGACGGTGAAGAAATTGATGGCGCAACTTCCTCCACCTACACTGCTACAGAAAATGGTAACTATACCGTAGAAGTTCAGCAGTTTGAGCAATGTCCATCGTTTTCTTCAGCTGGAACTGTTGTAAATCCAATAAGTGTAGTTGAAATAGAAAATGCTGTTTCTGTGGATATTTATCCTAATCCATCCAATGGTCAATTCCGCGTAAACATCCAAAGTATTACAGGTGGAAAAACAACGTTACGCATTTTGGACATCACCGGTAAAGAAGTTTATAGCGTTAACCGCGTCTTGAACAGTGGAGAAAATAATATCGCTATAGAAGCGCAATTGGCTAAAGGTACCTACATCTTAGAAGCTATATCAAATGGAGGACGCAGCACTAGCAATCTTGTGATTGAGTAATCTCTTATTGTAAAGAATAAAATGAAACAAGGGCAGCATTTAGCTGCCCTTGTTTATTCCTTTAATAATTGGTTCAAATGAAATCAAAAGTCAAGCAACAGATAATTGAATATTATAGAATTACTTGCCGGAATGATATAACACTAAACCAGTGTTAGAAACCACCTTTGTGTACAATCCGATAAACTCAAGAAGATGAAAAGAAAATGTTTTGCGTTGTGCTCAGTTCTTATGTCGCTTATCATAAGCTCTTGTAAAGAAAAAAATGTGGTTGAATCACCCACCTCCTATTCAATCAGAATGACAGATGCCCCGGCACCCTACAATGCTGTTCTAATCGACTTACAAGCTGTGGAAATAAAAGGAAATAACGGAAGCACTGTTGCTTTAAGTGTTAATCAGGGGATTTACAATTTGCTCGATTTTTCGAATGGTATAGATACGCTGATTGCAACCGGCTCATTGAACCTGTCCACGGTACAGCAAATTAGATTAATTCTTGGTCCCAACAATTCAATAGTGGTCAATGGTGTTACCTATCCACTAAGTACGCCAAGTGCAGAGCAATCAGGACTGAAGCTTCAGGTACATCAAACCTTGCAGCCGGGTGTTGCTTACGCAGTCTTGCTTGATTTCGATGCGTCTCAATCTATCATTCAAACAGGCAACGGCACTTATAAACTGAAGCCTGTGATAAGAACAATTGAAACCGCCATTAGTGGCTCAATTAAAGGTAAAGTATTACCAGAAGGAATGATTTCTATTGTAAGTGCAGACTCCGGTATTACCTATTCATCTATTACTAATACCAACGGTGAGTTTATTATCCAAGGACTACCGGCAGGTATTTACAGTGTAACAATTACCCCAGTGTCCCCATTTGAATCGGTTACCATTGAAGATGTATCGGTTACTGTTGGACATTCTACCGACCTTGGAATTATCAATCTGTGAATAATTGGAATTGAGAATAACAACGTCTTACTCCCAATTAAAGAAAGAGGGCGGCATTTAGCTGCCCTTTTTCTTTTTTGACATTTGAACCTTACGTTTGCACCTCTTCAAAAAAAGCAAATTCACTATGGGAAGGATATTTGAAACGCGCAAACACAAAATCATGGCGCGCAACGACAAGAACGCCAAAGCATTTACCCGCATCGGAAAAGACATCGCGATTGCCGTAAAAGCCGGTGGTCCTGACCCTGCAAACAATCCACGTTTGCGCCAGATAATGGCCAATGCAAAAGGTGTGAACATGCCAAAAGACCGTGTAGAAGCCGCCATCAAACGTGCAAGCGACAAAGACACGAGCAGCTATGAGGAAGTGGTGTATGAAGGTTATGGCCCTTATGGTGTGGCCATATTAGTAGAAACGGCAACAGACAATCCTACAAGAACGGTGGCCAATCTACGCGTTTATTTCAGTCGTGGCGGTGGTGCCTTGGGTAATAGCGGTTCGTTGAATTTCATTTTTGAGCGTAAAGGCGTTTTCAGAATTGCCGAATCTGCGGTTGCCAACATGGAGGAATTAGAGCTAGAGCTCATCGACCATGGTTTAGATAGCATTGAAAAAGAAGAAGGCGAAATCATTATTCACACGGCATTTGCCGATTTCGGTAAGATGGCCAAAGCATTGGAAGATATGTCCATTGCTGTTACCAAAGCCGGATTAGAAAGAATTCCTTTAAGCTACGCTGAGATAACTGAAGAACAAGTGGACGAAATTCTTGAGTTGGTTGAGAAAATTGAAGAAGATGATGATGTTCAGGCTGTCTATCACAATTTGAAATAGAAATATTTCATAGCTTTCTAATAATTTCCTTAAAGAAAAGCAGGGTTTTACCCAAGATTCCGTTATTTCGTAATTGTTATTACAACATCACCCTGCAATGATGATTTTGTAACCGTACGGTTTCCTGTTTGGCTATAAGGTTATTGTTCATTGCAATGTGTCGAATTGTTGTCGCATTGTAATTGAATTGGATCAGCTTCAGGAAATATTAAACAGCTTCTCTCCTATCACTTTAGAGGAAATGGACAGTGTGAAACTCATGAACCGCACTGATACCAAATTCATTCTTCACAGAAATGAGATGGAAGACATTATCAAAGACCTAACGAATCATTATCGTGTGTTGCAAGTGGAGGGCTTAAGACAGAGTCGTTATGAAACGCTCTATTATGATAGCGATAACTTCTACCATTTCCTTTCACACCAAAACGGGAAACTCAACCGCTATAAAGTGCGAAAGCGGAACTATGTTGAAAGCAAAATTTCCTTCCTTGAGGTAAAATTCAAAACCAACAAAGACCGTACTATTAAGAAGCGCGTTCCTTTGGCAGATATTGGTAACAACCTCAACAATCAAGAGCGCATTTTTATTGAAGAACGCACGGGCATGGGGATGATGCTCGAAGCAAAACTTTGGAACAAGTTTCAGCGCATTACGCTTGTAAATGAAAGTTTGCCCGAGCGATTGACTATTGATTGTAATCTTTCCTTCTCCACAGACAACCTGTCGGTGCCACTTGACAATCTGGTAATAGCTGAGGTAAAGCAGGAATCAGAAAACAGACATTCTCCTTTTATGAAAGAACTGAAAAGAAGAATTATTCGTCCTGAAGGAATAAGCAAATATTGCCTCGGTGTAACGATGCTTTACCCCGAAATAAAACACAACAACTTCAAAGAAAAAGTACTTCGCATTAAAAAAGTAACTGCTCAGCATGATTAATATATTCTACCAACTCTTGTCCATTCCATTTGCCTCAGAAGCATCAACTTCTCTCTTCCAGTTTGCAACAGTGTTTGCCGATTTCAAGCCGCTCGGCAATATGAAACTCGTGGACGCTGAAGATTTGCTTGGCCTTGTTATTCGGCTGATAATACATCTTGCATTTGTGTTCATTCTAGTACGACTTATCTATTATCCTATTGCAAAAAGAAAGGACTTCCTCTTTACCTATTTCCTCTTCAGTATATCCATCTTCACCATGTGCTTCTTGTTGGAAAGCGTTAAATTGGAAATGGGATTTGCTCTTGGATTATTTGCAGTGTTCGGAATCATTCGCTACAGAACAGACGCCATCCCAATTAAAGAAATGACCTATCTCTTTATCGTTATTGGTATGTCGGTAATGAATGCATTGATCAATAAGAAAATATCACTGGCTGAACTTGGTTTTGCAAACGTGTCTATTCTATTTCTTACTTATGGGTTAGAAAAAGTTTGGTTATTGCGCCATGAATCCCAAAAGTTGATTGTTTATGAAAAAATAGATCTTATCCAACAAGGCCGCAGACCGGAGTTAATAGCCGATTTGGAAAAAAGAACAGGCATCAAAGTAAACCGTATCGAAATTGGTAAGATTGATTTCTTACGCGACACCGTTCTTTTGAAAATCTATTTCTACGAAGATGAACAAGGCGGACAAATGGATGAATCATTCAGTTCTGAGTTCAACAAATAATTAAGCCAAATGAAAATTGAAATGAGATACATAGTTGGACTATTGGTTTTAGCCATTGTAATTCTAGGTTGCAAAAAAGAAGCAGGTGAAGGTGGTACTGCTTCTATCACGGGCAAAGTTGAGGTGTACTACCGCACCATACTTTCCAATCCTGCTTCACAATCACCCACATCTTTTCCAGCATTCGACACAGAGGTCTATATCAACTATGGAGATGAAATCGGCCCCAATGACCGCATTAGAACCAACTACAAAGGCGAATATGAATTCCCCAATCTTCGTCCTGGGGATTATACAATATATGTTTATAGCCGAGATACCATCAATGGCGACAATCCACCACATGCGCCAGAAAACATGGTGGTTAAACAAGAAGTAACCATTAGCAAAAGAAAAGATAAAGTTGAAAGCACTATAATGTATATCTACGACAGAAACTAAGCGTTTTTCTGTCCTGTCTATGAAAAGTTGGTCTCTCCATATAATATGCGCTTTATTGCTATTCATGAGCAAAACAGTTAGTGCTCAAGTGAATAAAGACGCAGGACTCTGGACCGATTACAACCTGACTCTCAAGTATAAAAAGAAATGGGAATTTTCATTCGCTCCGGAAATTCGGTTCAACAATAATGTTTCGCAGCTCAGCCGTGTAATGGCTGATGTTGGAGTGGAATACAAACCAATCAAAGTATTCTTTGCCGGAATCTCATACCGCACTTCTACGCGAGTGGAAGATGATTGGCAAGACACGCGCGAACGAATACAATTTGGACTTGGTGTAAAACATGAATGGCGTTCTTTTACATTCACACTACAACCACGCTATCAGGCATCATTGCAACAAGTATCTTCGGATGGTGATGCGGACTTTGAAACTACTTTGAGAAATAAACTCACCGTTAAGTACAATATCAAAAAGAAACTAAGCGCAAGTGCTTCATTTGAGTTGTTCAATAACTCTGAGCCGGGCATGGAACTGCGATTAGAAAACTGGCGCTGGAAAGCTGATATTGGTTATGACCTGAACAAACGTAATTCATTTAGTGTTGGCTATATGATTCAAAAAGCCATCTATGAATCACCGCAAGAAATGGATTTTGTCTTTCTGGTCTCTTATAAAACGGAAATCAATTTGAGCAAGAAGACGAACAAAGAGAAAGAGAATTTACAACCTCTGGAGAAATAGCGGTTCTCCTTTCTCTTTGAACACCCTAGCCTTAGTTAATCCCTAACTCAATTCACGTTAATTTACTGACCACAGTGAACCATTCTTCGTAGTCAATTTTGATAGTTTCTTTTCGCCCGTGAGTTTGTTCAACTCTTGCTCAGCTTGCTCAATGGATTGACCGCTGAGTTCTGCAAACTCTCTTGCAGTTAGGGTTGGATACTTCGCAAACAACCCACTCCAAGATTTATCATAAGGAATTTTTTCTACCGTTGAGTAAACCTTAGCTATTCCTTTTTCATAATCTGAATAAGGTTTAAAACCATAAACAGTTTCTTTATTGCCAAGTGAGTCCGTTATGAAAATGGTTGGAAATCCACGTACACCAAGACTTCTCGCTAACTCCAAATCTTTTTCAAACAAACTCTTCGCATCGTTTTCATAATTGTGTTTCAACTTATTTATATCCAAACCTGCTTTGGAAGCCGCATCTGCAATGTGTTCCCATTTGGTGATATTCTTCTTTTGAAGAAAAACCATCTCGCGCAAATGGCGCATAAAGACAACAGCTTTGTGCTGGTCTTGCATTTGCGCAGCTTTAAATGCAATGCTTGGCGGATAGGAAGAATGCAAAGGATCTTCCAACCAAACATCACCATCAATAGGCATTTTGTAGTACAAGCTCACTTCATCCCAATGGTGCGCAACATCTGATGGCTTGCTGATTCCACCACTATTGTAACTCCAATCAGGCAATAAGCCACCCATGTGATATTCTACCTCAACGCTGTTGCCATACTCTAATTTCAACTTGCGCAATTGAGGCTCAATTCCCCAACAAGACGAACAAATCGGGTCTGTGAAGTAAATAATTTTTACAGGCTTTGTTGTTGCTTGAACCTTTGCACCTTGCATGTCAGTTTCCATTACAGGCACAGCACACACGCCTTCCTGAGGATCGCATAATAGCGGATTATTTTTTTCTGTCATTTTTTTATCGTTTTGAGATTGGCAACCGATGTTGGTTAACACAACAGCCATTACCAAAAAAAATTTAATCTTCATCATCTTATGTCCATTTGAAAAGTAGTTACAGCTGACAACTTCTATCTTTGTGCAAATGTCCATGCTAAAATTGGATTACACAATTAGTCAGAAAAACATGACTGCCTCAGAACAAAAAGAAAACGTTGAAACATGTCCTGCGCAAGGGCTTTTAAAGATGCTTGCAGGTAAATGGAAGCCTGAAATTTTTCGGTTGGCAACCGAGGGTCCACTGCGTTTCAATACATTGTTGCGTCAGATAGAAGGCAGCAACAAACAATCGCTGTCGGTTGCATTAAAAGAATTGGAAGAGTCCGAATTGTTGAACAAAGAAGTCATACAACAAAAGCCTTTACACATAGAATATCAATTGACGGAAAAAGGAAAAGCATTGATTCCTGTTTTCACGCAATTAGAGGGGATGGTTTAAGCACACGCAGGACAAACCCCTGAAATCGTAAAATTCATTTCCTTCACTTTATATTTTTTAGGGATGGAAAATTCAGGAACAACGTTTTCCAAACAAGTTACTTGATTGCAAACTTCACAATTGAAATGCGCGTGATTGTGATTGTGTTTGTGTCCGCTTTCGCAAGTAGTGCACATCGCGTATTTCACTACACCTTTTAAGTTAACCGTCTTGTGCAGCGTTCCTTCTTCAACCAATCTGTCTAGTACACGATAGATGGTAACTCTATCGCACACGCCTTCGCATTGTTCTTGAATTTCTACTTGCGACATGGCAACGCCCGAATTGGCAATCAATTCTTGGATATAACTTTTAGCAAACGTAGTTCTTACTTGTTTCATTATTGCAATTTTGTTGCATTTAAAAAATGCGCTTCTATATTTGCAACAAAATTGCAATAATAATTTTCTCCTGCAAAGAGATTTTGAATAAAAGTATGTGGTTACGAAGTGGAATATTGGCCTTTGTCTGTTTGTTTATGGCTCAAGTCATGCATTCACAAGATTGTAATTTACATGTCTCAGGAAAAATTGTTGATGCCGAAAATGAATTACCCATCTCCTATTCTGTCGTTACCGTTAAAGGAACTAATAAGGGTGCATACTCCGACAGTCTTGGTAATTTTCATATTGACGGCTTATGTAAAGGAACATTTACGCTTGTTTGTTCGCGCATTGGTTTCAATGTACAGGAAAAACAAATTCAAGTTGAAGATGACGTAGAGGTTGATTTTAATCTTGTGTTCAATCCATCAGTATTTCGTGCAATTGATATTGTTGGTGAATTTGTGCAAGACAAATCCATACAAGTGCAAATCGAACTGAAAGGAAGGGAACTCTTTCAAACCAGAGGAAACAATCTTGGAGAAAGTCTTAAAAATGTAACGGGAGTTACAACGCTTAACACAGGAGCTGGTATTTCAAAACCTGCTATACACGGGCTTCACAGCAACAGAGTTTTGATACTCAACAACGGCATCCGACAAGAAGGACAGCAATGGGGAAATGAGCACGCTCCTGAAATTGACCCTTTCATAGCAGACAAAATTACGGTTGTAAAAGGTGCCTCTTCCTTGCGCTATGGTTCCGATGCTATTGCAGGTGTTATACTCACTGAGCCACGCGAGTTGGGTAAACACGAAGGCTTATCAGGTGAGGTAAACTTTGTAGGCATGAGCAACGGACGACAAGGAATTGCTTCTGCGTTCATTGAATTTTCACCTAAAAAAATAAAAGGTTTATCAGCTCGAATTCAAGGGACGCTTAAGCAAGGTGGTAATTTCTCAACGCCTAACTACTTTCTAAAGAACACGGGCATCAAGGAACACAACTATTCTGCCGATGTTCAATATCAACGCAAACGCTTCAAAATTCAACTTTACTACAGTCAATTCAACACACAAATTGGTATTCTGTCTGCATCACACATAGGGAATCTAACCGATTTGAGAAGAGCCATAGCATCCGATGTGCCTTTGGAGACTTCAGGTTTTAGCTATGCTATAGTGAGACCCAATCAGCAAATAGAACATGAATTATTCAAAGCCAAAAGCGAAATTGACTTGAAGTCGTTTGGCAAGCTTTCATTCGTTTATGCAAGACAATACAATATCCGACAAGAATATGACAAGCACAAACCATTGAACGATTCTTTGGCTGCACTCAGCCGACCCGCATTACAACTTGAAATAACCACACATACGGCAGATGTTATTTGGGAGAAAAAAACTAAAGGCGCTTGGAAGCATACAGCTGGTATCAATGGATTACACCAAGCCAACACATATACAGGTCGGTTTTTTATTCCTAATTATTACAACAATGGTCTTGGTGCATTCTTTATAGAACAATGGCATCGCAAAAAATGGACATTTGAAGGAGGTTTGCGATATGACGTTAGAGACTTGCGAGTATTTCTTTATGAGAACAAAAATTGGAACACTTTTGAACACAACTACTCACAACTGTCTGCCTCCGTTGTAGGTCAATACAACTTGAATGAAAAGTGGAACTTTACACTTCAAACAGGAAGCGCTTGGCGTCCACCACAAACAAGTGAGTTATACATCAATGGTTTGCACCACGGAGCTTCGGCCATAGAAAATGGCAATCGTAATCTTACGGAAGAGCGTGCCTACTCAACTATTGCAAATGTTCAATTCCCCAATAAAAGATTCAATCTTGAGGTAAGTCCATATATCAATTACATCAATGGATATATTTTCTTGGCACCAACTGGCGCGCCTACTTTGACTATACGTGGCGCCTTTCCAACCTTTCAATACGAACAAACAAACGCACTGCTTCATGGTGTTGACATCAACACAAGCATGAGTGTTATAGAACATCTATCGTTACGTTGGAAAACGGCATTGGTGAGAACTCAGAATGTGGCGACAAAGGAATTCCTCTATGGCACTCCTGCTGATAGACATGAACTAAAATGTGAGTATCAATTCAAAGACAAATCGCATTTGAAAGAAACTTACTTCTCCATTTCAGGAATGTATGTCAACAAACAATGGCGTGTAAGTGATGTGCTCGATTATATGCCGACACCGAAGGCATATTTCTTAATCAATGCTGAGTTTACCGCAGCTGCATTCATCGGAAAGCAAAGAATAAATTTTGGCGTAAGCGTGAACAATCTGCTCAATGAGTCTTATCGCGACTATATGAATCGCTTCCGTTACTATGCCGATGAAATCGGCAGAAACGCTGCTTTAAGAATCAATATTCCAATCTTAATTCATAAATAAACATGATCATGAAAAAAAGCAAATCCATTTGTATCTCATCATTGTTGCTTGCATTATTCACCATCGGAATATCGTCATGTAAAAAAGATGAAGAAAAACCCAGTACTCCAACACCAACCGTCAATGAAGAAGAACTTATCACCACTTTCACAATTACGTTTACCGATGCTGCCGGAATTCATCAGGCAGTTGAAGCCACATTCCGTGATACAGATGGTGAAGGTGGAAACCCTCCTACCACATTTGACAACATTGTACTACAAAGCAATACTACCTACAACGCTTCTATCTCGTTATTGAATGAATCTGTAACACCAGCTGAAGACATTACATCCGAAATAGAAGAAGAAGGCGATGAACATATCTTCTGTTTTGAACAAACGAACGTAAATATTACCATCACAAGGACAGATAGTGATGGAACTTACGGCATTGGATTGACAAGCGATTGGACAACAAGCGATGCTTCTAACGGAACAGTTCTTATTTCTTTAAAACACCAACCTGGAGTGAAAAACGGAACGTGCGAACCAGGAGAAACAGACATTGAACTTCTCTTTAATGTTGAGGTGCAGTAAAACATCTCTGAAAAAGATCAATTGAAAAAGGATGCCTATTGGCATCCTTTTCTATTACAAAAGTTGAAACTCAAACTTTGGATTTCCGCGTTGTCCGTTATCGTTGTAATAATCTAAGAAGTGCAGCTTATAATAATAATTCTCACTATCCTTAATTATATAGGTTATCTGAGGATATGTAGTGTATTGACTTGTGTTGATATCCACTACTTTCCAATCATAGCCTATTCTATCCGCTTGGGTAGAAAATGAAAGCGTATCAATCGCATCATAATCAAATTGCAAAAACTTATCATTCACATCTCTGTGCACAGATGTATTGTATGGGTTAATCAAAACTCCAACTACCGAATAAGGTGTGTAATCGGGCTCATAGAAGATATGGATGTACGATGTGAAACACAAATCATAGTCAGTCTTCTTGGGTTCGTGCAATATGCTTGCGTGGGTGGTAAATGAATATCCTATATGGTTATAATCATCATTCTTAGTAACAGTTCCTTCATGATAATCCGATCCGTTGAGCTTTGAATAACGGAATGTGTAAGTACCATTTTCTAACGAAATCATTTGGAATTTCAGTTTCCCAAGCACTGTTCCATTAAGCGCATAGCCTCTATCAATCACTATAACTTTTCCATGTTCAAACCATTTACCTATTGCCAAACTATCTGTATCACCAATTTGATGGTCATACTTAAACGAAACTGGAGTAGATGAATTGACATCTTCAAAAACATCAGTATCCGTGATAGCTGCGTTCGCTGTCAAAGCAGTATTCTGACGAATAAATGAAGAAGATGAGCAATCAAAAGCGAGGTCCCAAACATCCTTACTTTGAACTTGCACAACGCTGTTGGTTCCCAAATCGAAATAGGCTTGTATCGAATAGCTACTCGTCAGTTCCACTTGGTTGGTCAATAAACTACCTCTATCTAAAGGCTGTACAGGAAGCTCTTCTTTAAAACAAGAACTAAGAGAGAATGCGATGATTATAAAAAGAAAATACCTCATGCGTCTTTTTGTTTTGAAAGATGAAATGACCATGAAACAAAGAACATACGTCCTGTACTGACAGGTACATTGTAACTTGTTCCAGAGTGAACACCATCGCCACCACTCACGCTTGTCACGTTGGTAACGTCCAGCAAATTGCGAATGCCCGCAGTCGTTGTCATACGTTGTTTCCAGCATTTCTTGGAAACACTTATATCCCAAGTAGTGTATGGGTTGATGAAAGTTAAACCAACGCTGTTGTCCGATTGCAATGCATAGCCTTGCAATTTTCCTTGATACTTCAAGAAAGAAGAAAATGTCATCTGTTGTTTTATCCAGTTGTAAGAAATATTCCAACGCATTTCTGGAGTATAGAAATATTTTTCGGTGTTCTCGAAGTACTCGCTTAGCTGATTGTAACTACCTGTCCAGCTTGCTCCCAGTGTGTTCTCCAAATTCCCCAATTGCAAAACACCTTCCACATTTCCACCGCGAGCAGAATACTTGCCCACGTTGATGTATGAATATTCCACATTATTTATCTGGGCAAGTGAAATCAAGTTAGTGATGTGATTTGTGAAAGCACCTGCTGTCAAACGAATATTTCCTTTGTTGAACTCAAATCTGCGCGTTCCTTGTAACGAATAATACCAGCTGTCTTCCGATTTCAAATCGCGGTTACCAATGATGTTGTGATTGATATCTACAAAGTAGAAGAAGAGTTCTTTCAAAGTTGGCGCTCTGAAACCACGAGCTGCGCTGGCGCGCACATCAAACTTTCCCTTATTAAATTTTACGTGGAGCGATGGAATCAATGGAACATCATAACGCGTGTTGTAGGAATATCGTAAAGCAGGGCGAACCGTCAAACTTTTAATCGGTTGAATTTCGGCACTTGCGAAAGTGGCATAATCATTCTGTTTTCTAAAATCTTGGTCGATACGTTCACCACTTGCCGTTTCAATGTTGATGTCATAACCCCACTCATACTTGAACCAATCATTGAGTTTCGTAGAATAAGTAGCACGCGAGTTAATCAAGAAAAATTGCGTTGTATCCTGATCGTCTTGTGTTGGTGTAAGTAACTCTGAAAGCGTTGTCAAATCCCGTATAAATGTATTCTTGTGACGTATGTATTGGTTGTAAGCTACGAACCCATTGAAAGACCTTTCATTCTCACCACGATAGCTGAATTGAACAGAGTTATCAAAACGTTTAGTAAAATATTTATCATCAAAGGCTTTCTCGTAATACGGTGAGGATGGCAAACCTCGGTTCAAGATTGTCTCAGTAAATAGTCCTGAGCGAAAACCAAGGCTCCATTTTTTTAATTGATAGGTGTATCCACCTTCAACTCCATACTGCTCACGTGGTTTCCACTGTTTCCATCGATTAGTGTCAGCTATTTGTTTTCTAAAATCAAAGTAATCATTCTCACCAAGGCTCCAACCATCAAAGAAGTTGCGATATGCATTGGCGGTGAAAGAATGATTTCTTACTGACGCTTGAAAATTGACATTGGCATTGTAGTTACCTGTATTATCAGTGAAAAATTGCGCTCCCGCAGAGGTCAGTTGCTTCTTTGCCTTCTTTGAAATAAGATTGATAGTTCCACCAAGAGCATTGGTGCCATAAGTTACAGAAAGTGGTCCTTCAATAATTTCAATTCGTTCAATATCGGATAAGTTGAGCTGACTCAAATCGATATTGCCATTCATACGACCAATAACTGGAACACCGTCTCGAAGAATTTTTACATTCTCACCCGACACGCCTTGTAAGCTCATGCCTGCTCCAAGAATATTGTCTTGCGAAAGACGAATGAAGAGTTCATTGTAAAGCACATCATCTAACGTTACTGCGCCCATCATTTCCATCTTCTTTCTATCAATGACTTTGATGTTGTGAACCGATTCGGAAATGCTACGCGGAGTGTACTGACCAGTTATAACCACTTCACCGAATGTCAAAAACAAACCTTTGAGATATACTTTTTGTCCATCTTTGATAGAAGACAATTGCATCAGTTCGTAACCGGTGGAGTAGATTTTATAATGCGCGTTGCCCAGTAGTTTCAAATCCTCTTGTGGGATTTTTACTACACCATTTACATCAGCTGCTGAGCTAAAAACATAGCTCTTGGTTTGGCTCACCAACACCGCTCCGGGTAAAGGCGAATTGTCCTTTGCATCGTAAATGCCGATAGAAATCTGAGCATTGGATACAATACCGATGCTAAGAAAAATAAATGCAACTGCTAATCCAATAAACCTCATAAACCCAATTGCCTTTTCAAGCGGAGATTAAAACACATTCAATTTTTATTAAAGAGAAAATTGCTTTTCTAAATCAGCAACTACTTGTTGCCAATCTGTTCTTTCAGGAATACCCGGTTTGCGTTTTCCAAAGAACTGGATAATCATCTCATCCATTTCGTTGAAGACTTCGATGCTTGTAACAACACCGTCTTCTGTTGGTTTGCGTACTATCCAAGATTGATAGGCCGAAGCACTCTTGATGTGCAGGTTGAAATCAGGATCAAGTACATTGAGCCATTCATCCATCACAACAATTTTCTTAGCAGGTCCTGTATGAATTTGAATCATACCCTTGTTGCCAACGAATACCATGATTTCCAAATCGCGAGAGGAAACTTCGTTGAGCAAATACGTCATCGCATCATTTTTGATTTGATGCGCGTGATGTGCATCAGGTGCATTTTGCAATGCTTGCACACGACCCAATCCATATTTTTTTACTAAACCAAAAAACTCATGCGTGTCTTTCATTCCCAACCATCCTGCACGGAAATCAGTAGGATCGAAATTTTCTACGATAGCTTCTTTTTGTTTTGGAAGCGCTGGCTCAACATCCAAATCAGCCGTTTGAGTCTCACTCAAATATTTTTTTACCAAAGCTTGATAAGCCTCCACATTGCTATCTGGAACCAAATAGATTTTGTGAATGGCTTCACCATCTTTCGCAAAAAACTGAATGCTGTGGCGAGGTTTATCATCGCCTTCTGTAACAGCAAAAGCAAACTTCCAAACAGAGAAGAAAATACGCAAATCAATATCAGCACTTACGAAAAGTCCAACATGTGGGCTTCTCAATTCGGCACCGAGATAAACACCTTTGCGCTCGTGAACGACATCATCGTTGCGCGTAAGTGCCATCACTTTACCGAGCGATTCAATCTCAGAAAGGATGTTTTGAAATTCAGGACGTAGCGTTTGTACCGCTTTGCCAACTTGCGTTGCAAGCAATTCTGCTTCGCTCACTCCCAATTCGTTAGCGGCATTGCGAATGCGCAACTTCGGTTGACTACTCTTGAGGGCTTCCCAACGCTCGGAAAGCTCTGCTGCGGTCATTTTAGCTGTAATGCTCATTTGTTTTTATTAATTAATGAAATGAATAATTTTCTTATCTGAATGTTGAATGGGGAGTATTTGACAGGGTATCTGAAAACACTCCATAATATTTTCTTCTGTAATGACTTGTGAAGGCTTGCCAAGTGCAGTGACTCTTCCTTCTTTCATCAATAGAATAGTGTGTGCAAAGTGCAAAGCAAGGTTGATATCGTGCAATACTGCGATGACGCTATTTCCCGCTTCTGCGAATTTTTTAACGGAGCGAAGCATATCCATTTGATAACGAATATCCAAGTTATTGAGCGGTTCATCGAGCAACAGCAATTTGTCTTTTGCCCAAGGTTCGTTGTTGTCCACAGCTTCGCAAAGTTGTGCTATAACTTCTTTCTTTAAATCTATCCAAACCTTGCGATGAGATAGATGATTCTACAATTTCATTGTCTGATTTTGCAGGATAATAATCATAGTGAGGATAACGACCCAGCATCACTACTTGGCTAACATTGAAACCCGTGTTGGTGTTGTTGGCTTGTGTGAGCATGGCTCTTTCTTTCGCCATATCAGTTATACGATACTGCGAAATATCTTTCCCTTTCCAAACAACACTACCCGATGCTGGACGATATTCACCACTAATGCAACGCATCATGGTACTCTTTCCTGCTCCGTTTGAACCAACGATAGCGATAAGTTCACCGTTGTTCAATTCACAATTCGTGTTGTGCAACAATGTTCTTGTTTTTGCTAAGTAGGATATGTTCTTTAGTTGAAGCATCTTATTTCACTTAAGGGTAAGCGCTCTTTTTCTTTTCTCGCAAGATCAAATAGATGAATGTGGGCGCGCCAATCAACGAAGTGATGATACCAACTGGAACTTCAGCAGGTGCCGCAATCGTTCTTGCCAAAGTATCTGACCAACACAACAACAACGCACCACCCAATGCCGAAGCTGGAATTAGAAAGCGATGATCACTGTTGCCAAGCATGCGCATGATGTGTGGAATCACCAATCCAACGAATGATATCACTCCGCAAAATGCAACGCTCACACCAACTGCAAGCGATGTAAGCAGGATGATTCTTCTTTTCAATTTCTCTACAGGAACACCGGTTAGAGAGCTTTCCTTTTCACCAAGTACTAACACATTAAGTGGTTTGAACATCATGAAGAACAACGAAACGCAAACTGCTGTAATCGCTATCATGATGAGTGTATGTGTCCAAGTTGCTTTACCAAATGAACCCAAAGTCCAAAAGGTAAGATTGCGCAGTTGAGCATCATCAGCGAGGTAGGTGAGCAAGCCAGTAAGCGCGCCACACAAAGCATTGATAGCAATACCTGCGAGTAATAAATTGGCTACATGCGTTTGCTTAGCGCCTCTCGCCATAGCAAAAGTTGCAAGACAAACTATAGTTGAACCCACGAATGAAAACAATGGCAATACCGCTTCAGACAATGCAGAACCAATAACGAAAGCCGAACCGAAGAACACGAAATACAATGCCGCAGTGAAAGCAGCACCTGTACTTATACCCAACAATCCTGGATCCGCCAATGGATTGCGAAGCAAACCTTGCAACACAACACCGCTACCTGCAAGTGCTGAGCCAACAGCAATGCTCATCAAAGCCCGAGGCAAACGAATGTCCCAAACTATAGCTGATTGTTGCGAAGTAACTGTTTCACTTGCAAAACCAAGTTTATGCGTGAGCACAGAAAAAACTTCGCTTACACTAAGCGGAACCGCACCAATTACGCACACCAAAGGAATTGATATCACTAACGCGATAAACAATCCCCAGAGTACGATCTGCGATTTAATAGCCAAGTTCTACCAGCTTTGTATTGAGTTCTAAGGCGGCTTCACCCACACGTGGACCAAAGCCCGCCATGTATTGGCCATCCATTGTAATGATGTGTTGCTTCTTAGCAGCGCTCGTTTCTTTCATACCTGGAAGAGCCAACAAACCTTCGTTGCCTTCGAGACTTTTTAAGCCCGTATCGAACAACAAGAGAACATCAGGGTTCGCTTGAACAAGTACTTCTGGAGTCAGTGGCTTGTAATCTACAAAACCTGTAACCGCATTTTGCGCACCGCTCAATTCGATAAAAGTTTTAACAGGAGTGTCATCACCCGCTACCATCAAATTGCCGCCACCTCTTGCATAAATGAAAAGCACTTTTGGTTTTGATGCCATTGTTTTCAACTTGCTCAAAGGCCCATCAATCGCAGATTCGATGTCTTGTTGCTTATCGCTTTTTTCCAAATCTTTGAGAACAGATGAAATTAATTTCTTTGTCCCATACACAGAATACTCATGATTGTATAGCAACACTTTCACACCAGCAGACTGAAGTGGTGTAAGTATTTCAGGCTTGATTTCTTTCTCCAATGCTAGAACAACATTTGGTCTTAATGCAAGAATTCCTTCTGCTTGAAGGTTGCGCACGTGACCAACTTTGGGCAAAGTATTCACCGAAGCAGGATAAGTACTTGTAACATCCGTTCCGACAATATTTTTTTCCAAACCCGCCAAAGCAATGATTTCCGTAAGGGTTCCGCTAAGCGACACTATGCGTGTGCTGTCCGTTATTGTTTTGTTTTGTGTGGACTCCTTATCAGCGCGAAGGGCCTGATTGTCGCATGACATCAGACCCAACACTACCAATGATAAAATCCAACACCTATGTAATCTCGACATAAGCTCGTTTTAAATCGGTAAATACTTTATTATCTCACTACCAACTTCTGTGTAGAAATTCCTGTAGAAGAAATTACGCTCACATGATAAATACCTGCTTGAACACCTGCAATGTCAAGGTTCAATGTTTGCAATTGACCCGATACAGGTTGGTTCACTGTTTTCACAACACGACCTTGCAAATCTGTAACTTGAATTTGAAGATTTTCCGCTTTGTAAGTTTCAATCACCATTTGAAGATTGCCTCCATCATTGCTGATTGGGTTTGGATACAAGAAGAAACCCGCGCCATTTGTGTCTTCAGTTACGCTAACAACATCACCGATGTATTCTTTTGAGAAAGTAACATTACCGCTAACACTTCCGCTGAAAGCTGAGATGATCACTTTGTAATATCTGTTATCAACAGATTTGATAATGTATGTTCTGTCTTGAGAAATCTCCCACTGGAAGGTGCTCATGTTGATTGTTTTCCAATCATGACCTATAACATTTATATCAGAAGAAAATCCAACAGTTATTGCATCATCAAGATTAGAATCGTTGGTTGAAATGCCATCTATTTGGGCTACTTGGATACCATAGTTCTGACGGATACCAGTAACGCCATAAATCGTAGGAGCCAAATCCATGTATTTACCGAACACTAAATCCCAGCTATCGCTTGCAGGCTCAAAGTCAAATGCTTCCTCAGTTTGCAAAGAATAGTATGCGAAGTTTTTGCCTGCATAGTCTGTTTTTGCAATAGAAGTAGTCACTTCGTTTTCACCATCAATATCAGCATAAGTGAAATTGTATGTGGCTGCAGCATTGTTGTCGATTCTCAATTTTTTGAATGAACCATCCATGAATTTGACAATAAAAATGGTATGGCCTGTTGTTATATGATTTACGGTGTTGTACAACCCCCAACCCACATCAAAGCCAGCAGCGCCATCGTTAAAAGCACCGTTTTCCCAAGCCAATGGATCGTCATGCAATTTGTCCCAGTTTGCGAAATCAGTTACATCAACTGTTTCCCAAGAGTCGAGATCACCAGGGTATTTTGCCACTTCAATTCCGGTAACGGTATTGGCACGAATTCCAACACCATAGAAAGAAACATCGAATGCTAAGTCCCAAGCAGTAAGGGTATTTTCTTCCAACTCACCATCCGTTAAGCTGTAATAAACTTGGTTTACATATTGTGGACCTACGCTTACAACATCCTCAACAACTTGAGCAGAAGCGCTTTGAAAGAAAACAGTTGCAAGTGCTACAACCGATAATTTGTAAAATGCTTTCATTTATCTTTATTTAAACTGATTACTAATAATAAAATCGGGCGCAAAAATCCATTCGCACTTAAGCTTATCTGATACCACATTTACGGTATTTGCCTTCGTAATATGTTTTGAAGTCGATCTAAGACTTAACAAAAAACGAAATAAAACACTCATTCTCAAACGCGTAAAATATCATTAGCCACCTCAAGCATTATACATTGTTCCTTTGCATGTTTAGAAAATTTTAGCACACATCAAGAACGTGAGTACCCGCGATATCCGCATTGAAGAATTTAGTTATGACTTGCCCGATGAACGCATCGCAAAGTATCCGTTGGAGAAAAGAGAAGAGTCGAAGCTGTTGATTTATAAAGACGGCCTGATTTCGGATAGTGTCTTCAGTAGTATCTCAAATGAACTTCATGAAGGAGATTTGCTAGTGTCTAATAATACACGTGTCATCGCAGCGCGCCTTTTCTTCAGGAAAAAAACAGGAGCATCGATAGAAATTTTTTGTCTTGAGCCTGTTGGCACAAGTCATCAAGATGCAATGATGCAACGTGGAAAATCAATCTGGAAATGTTTGGTAGGCGGTGCGAAAAAATGGAAAGGCGATGAAAAGATAGAATGTGTAATAACCATCGAAGACAAAGAAGAAATCATTTATGCCACTCGAATGGAACAAACAGCAGATGCATTCATCATTACATTTGAATGGAACAATAACAACATTCCTTTTTCTGAAGTACTCCATACAAAGGGTGAATTGCCATTGCCACCTTATTTCAACCGAAAAGCAGAACAATCAGATTACGAACGCTATCAAACAGTATTTGCTCAGCATGAAGGTTCCGTTGCTGCGCCAACCGCAGGCCTTCATTTCACCCAAAATGTTCTTCAATCTCTAAAAGAAAAAGCAATAATGCAACGCGAAGTAACCTTGCATGTTGGTGCGGGAACATTCAAACCTGTTTCTTCTGAAACCATGGAAGGACATACGATGCACAGCGAAGCGTTTTCTGTTTCT